>JAESFO010000188.1_pt1 | contig 136018 bp, 115 predicted proteins | sample 9269421 | NCBI WGS metagenome assembly JAESFO01 (sample SAMN14502839, study PRJNA617101) | algae metagenome | isolation source: Nostoc desertorum CM1-VF14 and co-occurring heterotrophs from rocky... | place: USA: Clark Mountains, San Bernardino, California | collected 2000-06-05 | reverse complement strand
CTGAACTGTTTTGGGAGCGATCGCGTTGCGGGTAGATTCATCGGTTAAAACTGCTCAAATGCTTACCATATATACATTTTATCAGTTTGAAGCTCCGCTTTTTTCTGAGTTTGTGAGAAATCCGGGGCAACGAAAAAAAACTTTTTCCTAGCGAGCGATGTCTGACGACAAGCCGCTCTGCGTCTACGCATCACGCGCATTTTGTTGGCAAGTTGCCATTGGTATTTCAAAATTAATAGTGGAACTCTAATGTTAATCATGATTTGTCCTGATATAGAAAGTTATCAGAACATTATGAGAACTGTTCCCAAATTCACTGATATGTTAAAAAGATTTACTAACAGAGGTAGAATTACTGTTAGCCCTCCAGCTGACAAAGGTATACCGTGGGTACTCAGCATAGATGAAATCTTGCCTGAAGAAGACTTACCCACTACCTGATAAATAGATTGGAAATTGTTCCAGGGAAAGCGTTACATCAGTAGTATGAATCGTTAAATGAAGTTTTCTCTTCTGCTGCACGTAACTTTGCTGCTAAATCTCTTAACACGGTGGAATAATCTTCTATCCCTGGACAAATTTCTAATAACACATCAAACTCAAATTATTCCTTATACGACTCCAAAATGCCACTGCGAATCATTAGTTGTGGCCAATACAATACAAAAAATCCCATCCATGCTATTACAGGAATGGAGATGAGAACTGTTAGCCAGATAGTTTTCAATAGTAACCAGCTACCACTAATTAGGGTTACACCTGTGAGAATTATAGACCAGGGCTGACACCACCAAGGTTTGTAGTTCCAGGGGCTTACGGGTTTTTGTTCAGTCATTGGTTTTATTTAGTAAACGACATCAACATTAATATAAGCGTGACTTGTTTAACAGATATATCAATTCTCAAGCATTTCCAACAACTGCGCCTCGCTTAATTGCGTAATTCCTAAAGAAAGCGCTTTTTCTAATTTAGAGCCTGCATCTTCTCCTACTACCAAATAATCCGTTTTTTTACTCACGGAATCAGTCACTTTTCCACCAGCTTTTTGAATGAAAGCCTTCGCTTCATCGCGCTTTAAGGTTGGCAATGCTCCCGTAATTACAAAAGTTTTACCTGCAAACTTTTGATTACCATCACCAATTGTTTTTGTTTCTTCTGTGGCAGTTAATTGCAATCCTTCTGCTTGCAAACGTTCTATCAATCTTTGGTTGGCATCAATCCGAAACCACTGATAAACAGATTGGGCAATTTCAGCACCAATACCATAAATTCCTTCAATATCTGATTGCTTTGCTGTCGCTAACTGTTCTACAGTGAAATATTTTTGAGTTAACAATTGGGCATTCACACTGCCAACGTGACGGATACCTAAACCATACAATACTCTCGACCAAGGTTGGTTTTTTGATTGAGCGATCGCATCTACTAATTTCTCTGCCGACTTTTTCCCCATCCTTTCTAATGCAGATAATTTCTCTGCTGTCAACTCATATAAATCGGCAACGGAATGCACCAAACCTTTATCAACTAGTTGATGCACCAGCTTTTCGCCCAAGCCTTTAATATCCAAGGCATCACGACTTACCCAATGTTCAATAGAACCTTTGAGAATCGCAGCACAAGAAGCATTGACGCACCGAGTTACCGCCTCACCTGATTCTCGTACCACTGATTGACCACAAACTGGGCAATGGGTGGGCATAACAAAAGGTTCAGTGTCAGCAGGACGGAGTTCTTTAAGTACCCTCAGCACTTCTGGGATGATTTCTCCAGCTTTACGGACGATGACAGTATCGCCAATGCGAATATCTAATTGAGTAATGCGATCGCTGTTATGTAAAGTAGCGCGAGAAACAGTTGTCCCCGCCAGTTGCACAGGGCGCATCTCGGCTAACGGCGTTAACGCTCCCGTTCGTCCGACATTCACAGCAATATTTTCCACACGAGTGGGTGCTTCTTCGGCTGGGTACTTCAAAGCGATCGCCCAGCGAGGAAATTTCTGGGTAAAGCCTAGCTGTTCTTGAAGTTTAAAAGAATTCAGCTTTACTACTACTCCATCAGTCATGTAGGGTAAATTCAGGCGTTCCGTATCCCAATATTCATAATATTTTGCCACTTCTGCGATCGAGGCACACAGTTTATGGTTGGGGTTGACTCGAAAACCCATCTTTTCCAATAACTCCAATGCTTCCCATTGGGTATTGGCAATACTGGCGTCATCTCTACCAGGAATATGCAAGGTGTAGCCAAAGAAATCTAACCGCCGTTTAGCGACAATGCGCGAGTCTAGTTGCCTGAGTGTACCAGCTGCGGCATTACGAGGATTGGCAAATAATTGTTCACCGGCTTTTTGTCTTTCCTCATTAATTTGTTTAAATACTTCCAACGGTAAAAACGCCTCGCCGCGTACTTCTACCCTTTCTAAAATTTCTAATCCTTCAAAATTCAAACGCAAGGGGATTGAGCGAATTGTCCGCACATTTTGGGTAATATCTTCACCCGTCACCCCATCCCCCCTAGTTGCACCCCTAACTAGAATGCCATTTTGATAGGTAAGAGCCAAAGCAGAACCATCAATTTTGAGTTCACTGACATATTCCACCGAGTCTATTTTCGGTACTTGTCGCCGCCAACGCTGATCCCACCCTTGCAACTCATCGATATTAAATGCATTCTCCAGACTGTACAGGGGGATATTATGCCGCACCGAGGTAAACTGCGTTGCTGGTCTTTCACCCACGCGCTGAGTCGGACTATCGGGAGTCACCAATTCTGGATATTGAATTTCCAGTTGTTGCAATTCTCGATATAGCTGGTCATAGACTGCATCTTCCATAATTGGAGCATCTAAAACGTAATAAGCGAAGCTTGCTTGTTGCAATAACTGGCGCAGTTCTTCTATACGTTTTACTTCAGGCTTAATCTGGGTCATTAGACTTATTACAAAATACCTAGCGAATAGAATAGCCTGCATGAGCAGGCTTTGTTTGGGTAGCCGTGACCGAAGAGGCGGAGGGGCAGGGGGCAGGGATTGCTCCCCCTGCCCCGTTCGCGCAGCGTCTCCAAGAGTTGCCATGAAGCGGAGCGGAACATAGGTATCAAGCCCCGTCTTTCTAAGACGTTCTTGATTGGTCGGAGTACAAGCTCCGTCCAATCCTCTCCCCTGCTCCCTGCTCCCTGCTCCCCTGCCTCTTTTGACTTGTAGTAGTTGGGATTTAGCGATCCCAGTCTTCGACTTCATATAAAAATCGAGTTTTGCCAATCAGTTTACGATTAGCAGAGGTACTTTGGACAAACACAACATACTTTTCTAGGTTACTCGGTTTAATCCGAATCGTTGCATCCATCGGTAGACCTAACATTTCTCGTGCAGCACCTCCTTCAAATAAATCACCCGTTGCCCGATCCATTAAAATAATTTCTTTTTGAGCCTGGATAGTTTCTGTTTTTGTAAATTCGTAGAAACCCCGCCCAACTTTAAAACTTAAACCATTTTCTAAAACAAACGCTTTAATTGAAATATCTTGTTCAACCTCTAAAATTTGGAAACGCCCCGGAGAAACTGCCCGTAAATCAGCCGATTCGTAATAGGATGTTGCTTCCCGGTTCATCATGGTGTTAAATATTTTATTTAACCCACGGCTCATACGTCCTTGTTCAATTACTTCTTGTTCATAAGCTTGTAGTTGATCATTAGAAGATTGTTGGTAGCAAACTGCTAAAAACAAGTCACTAATATACGAAAACTGGTCTAAGCTGATATGAAAACCGCCAGACTTTTCTGCAAGTTCTTGATAAAAAGGAGTGGCATGAGGGCGATTGAGTGCCTGAACTCCGTAAACTGTAATTTCTGCCTCAGCTAATTTATCTAACTCTTTGCGCCAATTCAGTTTTTTAGGATTGTGTGCTGGAGGATGGGGAATATCATCGCCAATCAAAACCAGTGATTTTGTTGCTGACTTTGACCAAGATAAAGATTGGGATTCATGTAATACCAATTCATAACATTCTGGTGCATCTCCGCCACCAGTAGGTTCGACATTTTGTACAAAATCACAAATAGCATCAACATCACCGGATATGTTAAATATTTTGGTTACATAAGTTGAACCTGCATCGCAATAGTCACCATGAGCAATAATCCCAATTTTAATTAAGGGAATTTCGTCTATCAGTCTGGTAACGGTATTTTTGATTTTTCGCCGTACCTGGGTAAGGCAAGGGTACATACTCCCAGTTGTATCAAAACTGAAAACAATCTCAATATTATTACTTGTCATCCGCTTGCCTAAATTAATATTTAATTTTTAACTTACAAAATTATAAATGGCACGCAATTATGGTTAAAAATTTTACAGGTAATTCCCCAATTATCATTGCTCACCGTCGAATTACCCCCCTTAATCCCCCCTTATAAAGGGGGGAAAAAGAAATCTAGTTCCCTCCCCTTTATAAGGGGAGGGTTAGGGTGGGGTAAAACCTTGTTATTGCATCAAAATCTGACGGCTTAAAATACTCATGACTTCATCTGGATTACCTGTTGGTAGTAGGGTACTCCAATCACCAACGTTGGCATAGCCGAGAACTTGCAACAAGTGAATTGTGCTGGTAACGGCTTTTGGTGAACCAATCAATAAATGTTTAATCGGTTCTCTTTTTGGCAATGGCTTTTGGTCAGATAGATTCAAAAGGGGCGCGTTGTTGCCTTGGGTAGGTAAATACTGCTTTTGTTGTGATTTGGCGAACTTTTTTTCTTGTGTCATCATCATAGTTGACTCCAATTGTAGGGGTTAAATGAAAGGCGATCGCCCTCGGCCAAGAGTCTGCGATCGCCTTTCTCATTTCAATTTATAGTATTATTTTATGCCTGTTAATAGCTATTTAAGCATTTTTACATAGAATTAGGCGTGAAGATGTCATTAGTCATTTGTCCTTTGTAATCACAACTGACCAAGGACGACCATAACAAAAATTTTCACAACTTAAACAAGATTGCTATAAGTTCCTATATTGAATTCGGGTAGTCGTTTATTGAATTCGGGTAGTCGTTTATTGAATTCGGGTAGTCGTTTATTGAATTCGGGTAGTTGTTTATTGAATTCGGGTAGTCGTTTATTGAATTCGGGTAGTCGTTTATTGAATTCGGGTAGTCGTTTATTGAATTCGGGTAGTCGTTTATTGAATTCGGGTAACCTACAAAAATTTACGCAATAACATTTTAAATATTTGTAGTAAATAAGTAAGCTTATACGGAATAATGCGGGTGTCAAGTAACCCTAATTCTGTTTATCCTAGTGCTGTACAGTCCAGGGTATAAGTCAGTTTTTATCCTGGCGCATTATTAATAACAGAAAGGTGATTTATGTCACGTCCAAAACGCGGGTCTAAAGTGATTGATAGAGCGCAGCGTCGGATTGCGGCTTTGAAATCGATCAATCCCACCTTAGACTTAGGGAATGGGGTAACAATTGACTCCTTTGCAGCCCTCATCAAAACAACGCAAGATAAATTGGAAGCTTATAACTCAAGCCTTTCCACTGTGGATATGACTCAGGAAGTCTTAGAAGTTACTGAAAAGTCGCTGATGGAACTAACAGAACACATGTTACTCAGTGTAGCTGCAAAGTATGGCAAGAATAGCGATGAGTACAAAATGGCGGGGGGCGTTCGTCGAAGCGATCGCAAGCGTCCGGTGCGTCAACCTAAACAAGGGGCTGTTGTTTGATTAACAAGACTTATGCAGTGATACTGCGTAAGTCCTGTTATAAACAGCCTTTTATTTAGCCAATTAGTTATGATATCAATTAAATTATTGGACTTTGGGTAATAATGCCAAATCCTAACGTAGCAAGTTTACTAGAGCAAGGACACAACCAACTGGAGCGGGGAGAGTACCAAGCAGCTTTACAGATTTTTCAGCAAGCTGCTGTACTAGAACCGGAAAACCCCCAAATAATTTATGGGTTGGGTCTAACTTGTTATCGGCTGGAACAATACCACAAGTCCATTGGATACCTGAACCAAGCTTTGAGAATTAAGCCAAACTACATTTTGGCGCTAGTATGGCGAGGATTGGCTAGCCAACAAATTGACCAAGCGCAGCAAGCACAAGCAGATTTTGATCAAGCGATCGCACTTTCCCCCCAAGATTCAGAAGACTGGCGAGGTAAAGGAATTGCATTATATGAATTACAACGCTATGAGGAAGCTGTTGCATCTTTCGACCAAGCACTGAAATTTAATCCAAATAACGATAAAGCTTGGTACTTCCGGGGGATTGCCCTGGGGGCTTTGAAAGGGTACGAAGAAGCTGTTGCATCTTTCGACCAAGCACTGAAATTTAATCTAAATAACGATAAAGCTTGGTACTTCCGGGGCAAAGCACTGGGGGCTTGGGAACGTTACAAAGAAGCTGTTGCATCTTACGACCAAGCACTGAAATTTAATCCAAATAACGATAAAGCTTGGAACAATCGGGGGATTGCTCTAGGGGCTTTGGAACGCTATGAAGAAGCTGTTGCATCTTACGACCAAGCACTGAAAATTAAACCAGACGACGATGAGGCTTGGTACATCCGGGGGATTGCCCTGGGGGCTTTGAAAGGGTATAAAGAAGCTGTTGCATCTTTCGACCAAGCACTGAAATTTAATCTAAATAACGATAAAGCTTGGAACAATCGGGGGATTGTGCTGGGGGCTTTAGAACGCTACGAAGAAGCTATTGCATCTTTCGACCAAGCACTGAAATTTAATCCAAATAACGATAAAGCTTGGAACAATCGGGGGATTGCTCTAGGGGCTTTGGAACGCTATGAAGAAGCTGTTGCATCTTACGACCAAGCACTGAAAATTAAACCAGACGACGATGAGGCTTGGTACATCCGGGGGATTGCCTTGGGGGCTTTGAAACGCTACGAAGAAGCTCTTGCATCTTACGACCAAGCACTGAAAATTAAACCAGACGACGATGAGGCTTGGTACATCCGGGGGATTGCCTTGGGGGCTTTGAAACGCTACGAAGAAGCTGTTGCATCTTACGACCAAGCACTGAAATTTAATCCAAATAACGATGAGGCTTGGAACAATCGGGGGATTGCCCTGGGGGCTTTGAAACGCTATGAAGAAGCTGTTGCATCTTTTGACCAAGCACTGAAATTTAATCCAAATAACGATAAAGCTTGGAAGATCCGGGGGATTGTGCTGGGGGCTTTAGAACGCTACGAAGAAGCTCTTGCATCTTACGACCAAGCACTGAAAATTAAACCAGACGACGATGAGGCTTGGTACATCCGGGGGATTGCCCTGTTGAATTTGGAACGCTACGAAGAAGCTGTAGCATCTTTCGACCAAGCACTGAAAATTAAACCAGACGACGATGAGGCTTGGTACATCCGGGGGATTGCTCTACGGAATTTGGAACGCTACGAAGAAGCTGTAGCATCTTTCGACCAAGCACTGAAAATTAATCCAAATAATGATCAGGCTTGGTACATCCGGGGGATTGCTCTACGGAATTTGAAACGCTACGAAGAAGTTGTAGCATCTTTCGACCAAGCACTGAAAATTAATTCAAATAATGATCAGGTTTGGAACATCCGGGGGATTGCCCTGGTGGCTTTGGAACGTTACCAAGAAGCTGTAGCATCTTTTGACCAAGCACTGAAAATTAATCCAAGTAACGATAAAGCTTGGTACATCCGGGGCAAAGCGCTGGAGGCTTTGGAACGCTACCAAGAAGTTGTAGCATCTTTCGATCAAGCACTGAAAATTAATCCAAATAACGATAAAGCTTGGAACAATCGGGGGATTGCCCTGGTGGCTTTGGAACGCTACGAAGAAGCTCTTGCATCTTACGACCAAGCACTGAAAATTAAACCAGACGACGATGAGGCTTGGTACATCCGGGGGAATGTGCTGAGGGATTGGGGACGCTACGAAGAAGCTGTTGCATCCTACGACAAAGCCATCGAACTCAAACTAGATAAGTATGAAGCTTTGGTTAACAAAGGAAATGTACTCGTTAAGTTAAAGCGAGATACAGAAGCCATTGAATTTTATAATCGCGCTCTTAACTATATAGATCCTCAGTGGTGGGAAGCTTGGAATAAGAATCAGGGTTTAGCAAACATATCTGCTCTAAATGAGGAAGCTGCTGTAAAAATTTCGGTACAGATACCAACACCTAACGATCAACAAACTACTATCGAATTGCGTCTTGAAAAATCGAAACAGTTGCAAAATTACATGATGCAACAACCAAGTCTTTTCTCAGATTTATCTGAAGCAAAAAAAAGCTATGAAGAAGCCCTTGAGTTCCTGACGTTTGATAATTTTCCAGAGCAACACTTGCAATTCTTCCAAGAATTGCTGAAAGTATATTCATCGGATAACCCTGAAGAATTCCAAAAAAATTTGGAGAAAGGGACTCAGCAGTTAGAAGAATTGAACAGAGAACCCAAATCAGAGCAAGAGAGAATAACCCTAGACAGCAAATTAGCGGCTTTTAATCAAATGCGGGTAGATATCCTTGCACAGTCAACAGATCCAGAGAAACACATAGAAGCTTTAGAAACAGCAGAGGTACGCAAGAATACTTGCCTTGCTTGGCTGAGCGAAGGTTCAATTTATCAACCGCTTAGTGGGTTTGACTTTAAACAGACAGAAAAACTACTTAATCCCAAAACTGCGGCAATTTACTGGCATCTCAGCCCTATTGCTATCACTACTTTCATTATCAAACATAATGAACCCCTAAAAATCCTGCAACTACAATTACCAAGCAAATTACAACAGGGAGGCTATAGCCCTTATTTTTATCAGCTTCAGCGTTTTGAAAGCTGGATGCAGCAATGGAAAAAGTCTTATCAGGATTACTGTAATGTTTCTAACACAGATAAAAAAACGACTCCTTGGCGGAAAAATATGAAATCTATGTTGGAAACTCTTGGTGAAATTCTAGAAATTAAGCGCATTGTTCAAGACAATCTCCAAGATGTTGATAACTTGATTCTCATTCCCCACCGGGAATTACACCTATTACCCCTAGATTATCTGTTTAAAGATAAAGATTTTATCATTACTTACCTACCAAGTTTTCAGATTGGCTTGCAGTTGTTGGAATTGCCATCAAAGAGCGAAAAGACCGATAGCCAAAAACTTTTGAATATAGAAATGCACTTAAATAAGCTTTCTTATACAATAATTCAATCTGCTGCTCTTTACCACCTATATCCAAGTTATGGTAAATTGCCAGACCCGCCTTTAACAAAAACTAACTTAATCAAAGCTTTAGGAGAGTATGAAGGTTACTTTCACTTTACAGGACATGGCTATCACATTTTAGATCGGCCGAGAGAATCAGCTTTGGCGTTAGCAGACACAGAGAAATTGACTTTGGGTGACATTTTTCAGTGTCAAGAATTAGACTTACGAAAGTATCAACTCATTTGTCTTTCTGCTTGCGAAACTGGGATCACTAGCCAGGAATTTAGCAAAGAGAGGATAATCGATGAATATGTTGGTTTAGTAAGTGGGTTTCTTGCTAAGGGAGCAAACAACGTTGTTAGTACTCTTTGGAGAGTCGATGAACTTCCCACTACTTTACTTATAATTAAATTTTACCAGTTACTCAAGCAAATACAAACCCCTACCATAGCACTGAGAAAAGCAAAAGATTGGCTACGTCAGTTAACCTATAAAGATTTAGCTAAGTGGTATAGAGACTTAGCCAAGAAATTGAATGAACCCCATTCGAGAGCGTATCTGAAAACAGAAGCGGAAATTATTGAAGATGACACAAAGAAAAAGGAATCTACCGAACCTCCCTATGCTCATCCTTATTATTCGGCTGGCTTTATTTTAACTGGTAAACCAAGTACAACAGGGTAAAATGAGCCAGTTCGTTGGAAAGCCAACGCTTTTTACCTATTTTAGGTGTTATAGTTAGCCCGCATAATTAGTTATGATTCCCACAGTCATCGCACCCCTAACCCCCTGTGTATACACAAGTCGTATTACCCCCCTTAATCCCCCCTTTACAAGGGGGGAAACAGAAAAAATGTTGTTCCCTCCCCTTTATAAGGGGAGGGTTAGGGTGGGGTAAAACCAAGATTTCTCAACTACTTGTGATATTAGCTTTATCTCCTTTACCCCCTATTCCATCCTATGCTTAACTCACTACAAACAGTCACTCTCCGCGCCTTTTTAACAGCTTTGGTAGAATCAAATTCTTCTTTACCAATAGCTTTACAACAGGAAATCAATAAAGTTGGTGAAATGTTTGCAAATACATCATCAAAAGATGATGCTCTTAACCGCTTGTTAGAATTGGCAGAAAACGACTGTCTTAAAGCGTCTTACTATAATGCACGAAAAAATATTCAGACGGAATATACAACTCAAGAACTCAACAAATACGATAAACCCAGTCAGCAGAATCAACCTACAATACCCACAGATCATCTTAGCAATATTGCGATCGCAATTTTTAAAGATCCTGATTCCAGCGCTGAAGCTAAGAAGCACAAATCAGAAATTATCGCCAAAAATTCTTAATGTCTAAAATAGACTATCTCACCCTAGACCTATTCATTTATAATCTTGCAGATGCTTCGAGCAATACGCAAGATTATTGGTCAAAGCTTGCAGAACAACTTAAAGAACAACTTAAACAAAAGGGATTCTCAACTAAACCCAACGATGAAGATCGACAACGCCTTGATTTCTGGAAGAAAATTTCAACTGCTATTGATGGTTCTTACAGTCAAGCGAATTTTGATGATAGTAACTGCCTACGTTATAGCTGCTCTATCGATCAAGAAGTTGAATTATCTGATATTGAGCATACCTTAACTCAAATCAAAGATTTAAACCTTATACCAGAAATTGGCAATTTAGCACCTGGAATTTCAGAAAATGGCTACTTAGGGCAAACTTGGATGATATCAGGCTGGACAGACCCAGCTAATAACCCAATTCCTGAAGCAAACGCTCATCAAGCTTACAAAGCCATAATTCCACAAGGACACCAACATCAAAATTTAGGAGAATTTTTAGGCGCTACAGTCTATGAAATGTGGCGTAGTGAAGGGCGTTGGGAGAAAATTGAAAAAGACAGTCATGTAATAGTTGTTTTCTATCCTGATGAACCTACATTTCAAAAAGCTAGTAAATTTTATAATTCATGGAAATACTTATTTTACTGTAGACATAAAATCCTTTGGGCTTATGAACAGGGTCGGGAACTAAAATTAAGGCTGTTAGAGAAATATAAGCATAGTTTAATAGACCAGAATAATTTAAAAACTTTATCAACCAAAGGATTGCAAGAGCTAAAAAGCGAATTGCAAAAAAACATTAATACTATATTTAATTACATCCAAGATATAAACCTGCTACAAACTCAACAGCACACAGTTGAAGTTAATGAGCGTAACTACGAAAAACACTGTAAAGACAATTTTACAACCGAGAAATTTTTAGAAGAATTTAGCAAGATAGTCAAAGACAAATATCAGGTACAATTAGAAAAAGACTATCTCGGTCTAAATCCAGGATTAGCAATATTAGAAAACTTGACCGCTACAATTCGCGGCATGGTGGAGATAGAGCAAGCACAGCGCGATCGCAACCTCAACACTAATATTGCTATTGTAGGTATTGGACTAGCAACAAGCCAGATTGCATCCTCTGTCATTATCGCTCAACAAACCCCATCTCCCGATATTCCTTTCTACCAAACACAAGCTTTTTGTTACAGTATTGGCACAGGTGCGATCGCCAGCCTTATTTTTTGGATTATTCTAACCAAAATCCTACCCCGGCTTCGTCGTTAAATTCAGCCGCATCACAAATAATTCTCCATCAAAAGCAGCAATTTGGAATCAGCAACTAAACCGCAGGCAATACAAACCCGCTTGGCTTCACCACCGGACAGAGAACGATCTGACTGTGCCAGGTTATTCACCAGCTAAAAGTTGTAAGTGCAGTATGTACCCTTTGCTTAATCTTGTGTGTTGGTGTTCCGCGAAACTTTAATACCTTGCCGACATTATTATTCTACAAAAACAGATTTACCTTTGGTGCAATTGCTGAATAACACTGGTAAACCTAATGATTTTATGGTTAGTGGCAATGAATGCACTTATGCAGATTTAGCAACTGCATCAGGTTTAGAAGAAATTGCTAAATATGCACAAGCCGTTGGTATTCATAAAAATTTACTGGTTCCTAGAGACAGCAATGGTAAATTGCGTAGACGCAAAGCGGCTTGTCACCAGACATCGCCAACATCTTTAGTCATTGATGCTCATGCGGCTGGTTTGCTGGTTCATGTCTGGACTTTCCGCAATGAAGACTGTTTTTTGCCACTAGACTTTCAAGGAAATCCCCAAGGAGAATATGAATTATTTTTCAGCTTAGGTGTTGATGGCGTATTTAGTGACTATGCGGATACGGCAGCTTACCACGCCACTATTGAGTGATAACTTATTAGGGGAATAGAAAATTACGGAAAAGTAAGATGCTTTTACTTAAGTGGAAATCCTGTATAACAGCAATAACCTTGACCGCAATCAGCTTTACTGCATCCAAGTCGGCATTGGCGGTATCTCTATACTCAGTTACTGACTTAGGTACTCTTACAGGAGAAGCCTTCAGTTATGCTTCAGACATCAATGACTCAGGTGAGGTAGTCATTAATTCTTCTAGCGGTTCTTTTGTTTACAGCAATGGTTCACTTAAAGAAATTAGCCCACTACCTGGGGATAATCAACTTGCAGTAGAGAGTATTAATAACTTCGGGCAAGTAGTTGGAAATTCGGTTAATAATAATAACTTTACTGGAAATAAGCCTTTCTTATACAGCAATGGCATCACCCAACCACTCCCTATCCAAGACGCTATTCCTTATGCTATTAACGATCGCACCCAAGTAGTAGGGGGAGCAGCCGGACTTGGCCCCTTTTTATACAGTGATGGTATAGCAACCAGTATAGGAACTCCTGGTACTGTTGCCTACGGTTTAAATAACTTGGGACAAGTAGTAGGCATTCTCAATTCAAACACAGCTTTTCTATACGAAAACGGTCAAACTATTAACTTGGGAACCTTGCCAGGTGACAACTACAGTTCAGCAGAGGATATTAATGACTTAGGACAAGTGGTAGGTAGTTCTGGACTTAGTGGAATAGATGATAGTCGTGCTTTTCTTTACAGTTCTAGCACGGCATTCCAAGACCTCGGTAGGTTACGTCCTACAGATTTGTTCAGTGTTCCTTTGGGAATCAATAATTTAGGTCAAGTAGTCGGGTTTTCTGGCACTAACACTGACTTTTTTGCATCAAATGGCGATGATTTGCGGGCTTTTCTTTATAGTGATAACACTCTGTACGATCTAAATGACTTAATTGCTCCTGGTTCAGACGCTGACTTTACTTTAACAAGAGCATCTGCCATTAATATTAATGGACAAATTGTAGGTAGCGGTGCAGTTAATGGTGAATTACGCGCCTTCCTCTTGACGCCAACCTCATCTGTTTCTGTACCTGAACCAACTTCAGGCGTTGCTATTTTGTCGTTCGGTGCTGTTGTAACTTTATTTGCAGCACTCAAGCGCAAAGGTCACTCTAGTAGTGCAGCCATACAACAAACAAGTTAATGCAATAACTTCAGATAAAGTGGTTACTTGAGAATACGGGTTTATTTAATACAGCAGTTTTCTTTTGCATGAGGTACAAAGTCACTGGTTTTGAGGTAGGACGCAGGAGGCAGGAGGCAAGAGGAAGAAGAATAATTTGATTTGTGAATCCTTGGCTCTGTACCTCATTTAGTTGCAAAGTGCTGTATTGCGTAATTCCCCTTTTTGCGAAACGCTGAGGAAGGAAAATTACGCAGTGTTTGCAGCGAACTACACCTACGCATTGATATCATGTCCGCATAATTAGTTACGATTCCCACAGTAATTCCACCCTACCCCCAACCCGCTTGCAGGGCGGGGTGGGGTTCTTCGGGTTTAATAAGCAATCAAGCTGACAGGATATGACTCTAAAAACAAATTTGAAAAGCAGTGTCTACAACGGGCTATGGCGCTCTCTACGTTCGCAAAAGTGTTCCGTAGACAGACGTTGCACGTAGCTTGCTTACCCGTAGAGGTACGCTATTGGCATCGCATCTACGCAGATTTAGATTTATAAAAATTTTCTGGTTCCTAGATACAGCACTGGTAAGTTGTTTTCGATTTTCACAAACTAGTCATAACCTGAGCCAATTGATTAGATAAATCAACTACAGAATCCTGGCATTTGTTAAATAAAACCCCAGCTAAAAAATAATAATCGCCAGAATAAAATGCCATTTTGTTTTTTCGGAGTTCTTCTATGTGTTTCTTTACCTTGGGATCAGAGCTATAGTAACCGAACTGCAAAGGTAACACCATAAAATTTTGAACACAATATCCATTTTCTTTTGCTAAGTTCAACGTACTTGTTGGATTAGAAAAACTAGAAATTAAAACCAACACATTCTCGTAACCTAACGACAAAAGATCATTAGTAACAGTGGCTCCATCTATGCCCCCAAATAAGAGTGGCATATAAATATCATTATCGGGTGCGGGGAGATATGGCGGATTGGCTACAAGATACTCGGCATCTGGTTGAGAAGAATTAAACAAAGATGAATTATGGATTATGTATTTATTAGTGAGATTATATTCATCAATGGTTGAATTTGCGACTTTCCATGCAGAGGTATTTAATTCAAATCCCTGGATGACACCATCAAAGTTGCTTCTCAACAAAGAATTAATTACAGGGCTGCCATCTCCTGAGCCAAACTCTACAATAGATTCGTAATTTTTACAATTTCTGATTACAAAACTTTCTAAACAGTTTGAGTAAAAATTAGATTCTTCAGGACAAAAAAAGATATCTTTCATTTGACTGCACTTAAATTTGTAAGGTGTAAGGTATAATTAATGTAAAAGCAGGTTATTTGCTATTTCCTATTTGCTACCTTAATCTCAAGGCAATAAATAACCGCTCTTTTAGTAAAGAAGTCTTCACTAAAAGATTTGGATTGTAGGTAAATTAGCAATAGAATGATTTAGAAATGAGAGATGATAAACGCCAAAAAGAATCTGACATTTTTAGTTTCTAATTGTTTTAGATTTCTTAGATAAGCCAGCCAGCTTGTTCTGCTTTACGTATTGATTGCACAACAGCACTACCTGCGCGATCGCTCATGAGTTTCTGCTGGTCATACCCAAGCAGCAGTTCCCATGCATCATTGGGATATCGTTCTGCTAATGGCAAAGCCACATCATCTAACATCCAACGGCCGTGGCGTTCATCTTCTCTGATGTGTAGTTCCCAATAACCCACCGCTACTTCTGAGAGTTCCAGCCGTTGTGCTGCCACCATATAATTTTTGTAAACCGCAGGGCCAGCTACTTCAAAATAGGTTAACCCACCGCCGTAACGCAGGAAATAGCGTTTGCGTTCAGTCACCAGAAAATTATGATTGGTAGAAGCCAAAACTTCCCAAGGTACTAAATCGAAATATGCCTCTGGTTCAGTGTTCATTTCAAACTCAGCAAGCATTTGGGCAAAAAATGTAGAGTGCTTGCGAGATAAACGACCATTGCCGTATTCTTCTATTAGTACTCGCATCAGCGTACACTGGACTTCATTAGCAACACCGCCCAGAATGCGGGAAAGATGACTAGCTTCAACCAAGCCATCAAAGGAGCCGATCGCTAGGAGGTGACGGTAACCAGCTTCAGTCATTTCCTCACGGATGTAGCGGCTACTCTCCGACAAAAGCGGATCTAAATCGGCAGATGTACGCTCAATTAGCGCTTGTTTTACATCCAATTGTTGCAGTGCAGCCACATCTAGTTGTGCCAGTTCCCACTTTTGCCAAGCAGCTTCAATTTGGTCACGACATGAGCACAAGTAAAGCGATCGCTCATTCGTATAGTGCCGCAAATCGTCGTACCAAAACAGCTTTAGCCGATTAATCCGATAAAGTATCCGCTGGAGAAAACGGTGAGCCTGTTCATCAGAGCGATCGTTTTTATAGGCGGCGCGAATTGCCCTTGAGAGCGCCTGTTCAAACTCACTAGCTATTGCAGGTTTTACATCTAGTTGATGATCCAAATCCTCCATTGCCAGTAGTTTTATAAATTGCTCCTCAGCACGGTCGTACTTGGTAATTGTTCCCTCTTCTGTTTGCGCGCTGTTTTTCGCAGCCCCAGCGTTAGGAAATATAACTAAATTACTTTGCATGGAATCTTCGGTAGCTTTGGAAAAGTGAGAAATTAGTTTCACTTCTAATACTTAACTTCCCACACGAGTAGCTTTCTGTACCTCTTTCTTTGGTTATAAAGAAAAATTAAGTCTAGAGGAACAAAAGGAAGGGGGATTGGGCATTGAAAAGAGGCAGAGGGGCGGGGTGCGGGGGGCAGAGGGGAAAACTCTTCTCCCTGCTCCCTGCTCCCTGCTCCCTGCTCCCTGCTCCCTGCCCCCTGCTCCCTACGGCGCTTTCTTCTGTTCCTCGATCGCCTTACTTGGCGGAATCTCCTCAAGAGGAATCAGTGCTTCGATCACCGACTTCACAATTGGGGCGGCGACAGTAGAACCATAAGCACTTTCTCCTTTTGGCTCATCCACCAGTGCAAACACTACATACCGAGGAGATTCCACTGGCAAAATGGCCACGAAGCTGGTCATTCTAGCACCCTTGATATAGCCACCATTCGGACTAGCTTTTTGGGCTGTACCAGTTTTACCAGCAATACGATATCCGGGAATTTGTGACGGCTTCCCACTGCCTTCATCAACAACAGTTTCCATCATTTCCACAACCTTTTGGGCTGTTGCGGCTGAAAAAATTTGGCGTGGGATGCTGCGAGTAGGTGAATCATGCATTTGGCCTTTAGTATCAACCAACCCCTGCACCACATGAGGTGTGACCAACTTACCGCCATTAGCTAAAGCACCGTGCATTTGCACTAGCTGTAACGGTGTCATGGAAAAGCCTTGCCCAAAGGAAGTAGTAGCTGGTTCAATTGGTGAAGCAATAAATTCTTCTTGACTTTTGAGCCGCCCACCAACTTCAAAAGGTAAATCTGTATCAACTTTTTGTCCTAGCCCTAAGCGTTCTAGCCAGTTGTAGTAGATTGAAGGCTTTAAGCGTTGGATAATTTGCACCATGCCAATGTTGCTGGAATATTGCAAAATCTGAGCGATGCTGATTTGCCCATAACCATTATTCATCGCATTTTTGATGGTGTAATTAGCTACTCGAACAGAACCGGAGTCATTAAACATATCATCTGGTTTGATGACACCATTTTCTAGAGCGATCGCCACATTCAAAGGCTTAAAAGTCGATCCTGGTTCATAAAGATCCGCCACCGTCCAGTTTTTAAATAACGAGATATTAGCTTTAGCATATTCATTAGGGTTATAGGTAGGCTGAGAAACGAGGGCGAGTAAAGAACCATCCAACGCATCCATGACAATTACCGCCCCACGTTTAGCGTCGAACTTTTCCATCTGTTGTTTGAGCGCAACGCGGGCAATTCGTTGCAGACGGCTATCAATAGTAAGTTTTAATCGCAAATCATCAAAATGCAAAAAACCTTCGGGCGCATGATTCGGCATCAGGGCCCCACTACCATCGCGACTGAGCCGCACTGTTTGCACAGGACGTTCTAGTAACTTCTCTTGAGAGTATTCCACCCCTGCTTGACCACGACGGTCAACATTCACATAGCCCACCACATCAGAAACCAAATCGTCTGGCGGATAAAATCGGGAGTATTTTTGAATTAACTCCAAGCCATTTAAGCGCAAAGCAGTCACGCGATCAATAATTTCTTCGGGCAGAGCTGGGTCAAGTATAATTCCGCTTTTTTTGCTTTGAAAAGTTTTCACCAAGTCAGCAGTATCTTTTGCCAATATTGGGGCAAGTCGTTCTGCTATCTCTTCATTAGATTTCTCAAACAGCTTGGGATGAGCATACAAAATATATACTGGACGGTCAATTGCCAACAGATTACTATTGCGATCTACCACCGGGCGACGGGGCATAAAAGGTCGCAAATTCACCATTTGCTGGTTTCGTGCTTGCTGCGTTAACTTTGGCCCCTTGACAATTTGTAGGTTATACAAATTGACACCCAACCCTAACCCTGCTGCCATTAATAGACCCCATACTACAAAGAGTCGGGACTTGGTGTTGGATGTTTGGTCTTGGATACTAGAGGCAAGTGTCCCCAAAAATCCTCGTTTAGAACCCTTTTGTCGCCTGGTGAATGCTGAATTCCGAAACTTTCTAAATTTTGTTCTGCTTGGTGATTTTTGCATTGGGTTTGTCCTTTGTCCTTTGTCATTTGTCGTTTGTCCTTTGTCCTTCGTCTTTTAAGTTATGTTTCTCCTTGGAGTTGGCACCATCACCTAAAACCGACACTCAGACCTCTTTGTTTGTCTGAAACTAATGACCAATATTTCTCTACGAGAGGCTGCGTCAACGACTAGGCTTAGTACAAGTAACCAATGACCAATGACTCTTAACCTTAATATCCCAATGGCGAGAGTGTTTGCTCTTGCGTTTGAAAATTTGGCGTTGTGTTAGACGATGCTGGCTTAGGATTATGAGATGCAGGAGGCAAGAAAATCATCCCTTGAGGAGTCGGCGATACCAGCCCTGCTGTCGATTGTTCTGCTTCGTCAGCCATTTTATTTGTCAGCGTTGCGTTGGTTGTTGTTAGCAGCCGCTCATGACGTTGGAGTTTTTGCAGCCGACTATATGACTTACTCCAAAGCTCTTGAGAATATACCGTCCAGCCGTAAACAGCAAGTGTCGATGCTACTAACAAGAACGCCAAAACTGTCGAATAACGATGGAAGGTGTACAAGCGTAGCAACCATAAAGGTGCCGCTCCAGAATTAGGCATTATGGGAAGGCGAAGAAAACCTACTTTTGGAGCTTTCTGGTTTCTACTCGACTGCTCATTGAGATTTAGCACTTGTTGTCTACCCAACTCTTTCGCCGATTTGGGTATAACTGCCTCATTTGTGGGAGAAACCGCCAGATTTTTCGAGGAACGCTGTCGTCTTTGAGAGGATACTGGTGCAGCTTGGGCATCTGGTGTAAGAGAGCTTTGTGCTGCTGATTCCATACGCGCAGAGCGTCGCCTCCCTAAAGAAAGGATAGAATCTCGCCGGAACCAAGTACCCTTTTTAGAAACAGGAGATTTACGAGCAACTACCATAAATTTTTTTAGATTGGAAATACTGTACTTTAGATCGATTGTCTTAATTGCCTGTTTTTGCTTAGGTTAAAATTCCCTTCTGTACAACAAGTACACATCAACAGACTACACCCTTTTAAATGTGCTAATAGGTAGCTGTAGCAATGTTTGCATCCTCTAGATATTGCAATTTTGCAATCAGCAATTAGCAACTTGACAGCTTGCCCTTTAGATATCGCACCTAAAGTATGGCAACGCAGGGTAGCAAGGTGCAATACTCCGGTAAAAAATAAAATTTTTTGCTATGGTACTCACTCTGCTAGAAAATTTGGTAATTTCCGTTTTCCTCCCGAGTTAAGAGAAACTAATCAGATGGCTGTATGATAACTAATCCGAAAAAGAATACCCCAAAAGATTGTTTTTTTAAGTATCTAATCTCCCAATATTAAAAAAAAGCAATAAATACGGTATCGTATTCAACAGGTGAAAAATTGTTCTAGCCACAATTGGTGAAAGAGGAGTTATGAAAACAAGAATCTTTGGTTTGGCTGTAATGTTAAGTCTGGCTACAGTTCTCGGAGCCTGTGAAGGCGGTGGTGGCGGTACTGGTACTACTACTCCAGGTGGTACTACAGGTGAACCAACTGATGCACCTGCTGCAACTCCGGCAGTTACCCCGGCAGTTACTCCGGCAGTTACCCCCACAGCTACTCCTAAATAAAGCATCAATCAGCTTTAGTAATTATGCCCAAGACAACTTAGCAACAACGCATGTCACCACACAGCTTGAATTACATTAGGTTCACGTAAAAATCTATGTTTTTCTATTGTTGTATCAGGGACTGAAGTTGGCTCAAATATCAGCTAATTAGGGCAGCAAGTAAAGGACACTGGTTATGAGGGTTACCTCTTCAACCATGTGTCCGCCTGAAATTCTCGCCTGACCGAACCTTATTTCACATCAAAATGATTTGAGTTCTGTAAATCTAAGCCATCTTGTGGGCAAAGTACTTCTCTGATTTAGTATTTGAAATGGCTTAGACTCCTGAGTTTTGATAAGGCAAAATAATTCATTGCGATCGCTGGCAATTGCTCAAGAGCATTCCCTGTAGTCTATTCTGTATTAAGAGAGACTTGGTGATGTCTGTTGATATTGCCAGATTTTTATTGGAAAAATTTATAAGTTTGGCAATTGGGCATGGGGAGAGTTAAAGCGAGAAAAACAGCAAAATTACTGTGCTTAATTGTAACTATTGCAACTTTTGTTGTATTAAATACTTATTGGGAATCAGCAGTAATAGCATTACCACCACCAGAGGATACACCAGAAGAAATATTACGCACTAAGATTATTATAGAAGCGCGATCGCCTGTTGATGGAAGTTTACTAACAGCTGCCGAATATATTGAGTTACAAGCGCAGCTCCAACTTGCTCCGCCCCCAAAACTAGACCCCAAAATTCGGGATCAGGTTTTCTTGCTTCGTATACGTAAAACCTTACTTCAGTTATTCCCATTTTTAAATTTTTGATACATTAGTCATTCATTCTCTGTGTAATGCCCCATTCCCATTCCCCATTCTGATGTAGGATAACGGTGGCGACAAAATTGCAAATAAATGTAAAGAATATATATAGATATTAAAAAAGTAGATTTAGTCAATCACGTTATTACACTTAGGTAGCTTCATGTCCATAACCACGATCGCCCCTGAGCAGGTTAACAGCATCGTTTGGAATCAGCATAACGATCCCTTTGAAATATTAGGTTCTCATCCCATAGAACAAGACGGCAAAACTGTCTGGGTTGTGCGAGCTTACTTACCAAACGCAAGTGCAGTATGGGTGGTTCTTCCTGAACAACGGAAGGAATATCCAATGCAAACAGTGCATAATCCTCACTTTTTTGAATGCACGATTGACACTCCAGAACTGGCAAACTACCAGCTACGGATTAAAGAAGGAGAACATGAGCGAGTCACTTATGACCCTTACGCTTTCCGTTCTCCAAACTTGACAGACTTTGACTTGCATTTGTTTAGTGAAGGCAACCATCACCGGATATATGAAAAACTGGGAGCGCACCCCACGGAAATAAACGGCGTTAAGGGCGTTTATTTTGCTGTTTGGGCACCCAACGCCCGCAATGTTTCATTGCTAGGAGATTTTAACCTCTGGGATGGACGCAAACACCAGATGCGTAAAGGCCCCACCGGAGTTTGGGAATTGTTTATTCCTGAAATCGGGGTGGGAGAGCATTATAAATATGAAATCAAAAATTTTGAGGGACACATTTACGAAAAATCTGATCCCTACGGTTTCCAGCAGGAACCCCGCCCGAAAACGGCATCTATTGTCACTGATTTAGATGCTTATAATTGGGATGACAAAGGCTGGATGGAAAAGCGGCGTCATACTGACCCACTCACCCAACCAGTCTCAGTTTATGAAGTGCATTTAGGGTCTTGGTTACACGCTTCGAGTGCAGAACCTCCTAAACTCCCCAATGGTGAAACTCAACCGATAGTTGTCGTTTCTGAACTTAAGCCGGGCGCACGCTTCCTTACCTACCGGGAACTGGCAGACCGACTCATTCCCTATGTCAAAGAATTAGGATACACCCATTTAGAATTACTGCCCATTGCGGAGCATCCCTTTGATGGTTCTTGGGGTTATCAAGTAACCGGGTACTATGCCCCCACCTCCCGTTTTGGCAGCCCCGAAGATTTCATGTATTTTGTTGACAAATGTCACCAAAATGAAATAGGGGTAATTGTAGATTGGGTTCCCGGCCACTTTCCTAAAGATGGACATGGTTTAGCTTTCTTTGATGGTAGTCACCTATACGAACACGCTGACCCCCGTAAGGGCGAACACAAAGAATGGGGTACTTTGGTGTTCAACTATGGTCGTCATGAAGTTAGTAATTTCCTAGCAGCAAATGCCCTCTTCTGGTTTGACAAGTATCACATTGACGGGATTCGTGTCGATGCTGTTGCCTCGATGCTGTATAACGATTATTGCCGCGAACCAGGAGAATGGCTGCCCAACCAGTACGGTGGTAGAGAAAACCTAGAAGCAGCAGATTTTCTGCGTCAGGTAAATCACATTATCTTTAGCTATTTCCCCGGTATTCTTTCAATTGCTGAAGAATCCACTTCTTGGCCGATGGTATCTTGGCCCACCTACACAGGCGGACTAGGCTTTAACTTGAAGTGGAATATGGGCTGGATGCACGATATGCTGGATTACTTCAGCATGGACCCTTGGTTCCGCCAGTTCCACCAAAACAACATCACTTTTAGTATGTGGTACAACCACAGCGAGAACTTCATGCTGGCTCTGTCCCACGATGAAGTGGTGCATGGTAAGAGCAATATCATCGGTAAAATGCCGGGGGATACATGGCAGAAGTTAGCTAATATCCGTTGTTTATTTAGCTATATGTTTGCTCACCCAGGTAAGAAAACCATGTTTATGAGCATGGAGTTTGGGCAATGGAGTGAGTGGAATGCTTGGGCTGATTTGGAGTGGCATTTATTACAGCATGAAGCCCACCAACAGTTAAAAACGTTTTTCCGGGAATTGAACCATCTTTACCGTTCTGAACCAGTTTTGTACACCCAGGATTTTGCTGAACCGGGGTTTGAGTGGATTGACTGTAGCGACAACCGCCATAGTGTAGTTTCCTTCATGCGTCGTGACAAGGATTCTGATGATTTTGCGATCGTCGTTTGCAATTTTACACCGCAACCCCATTCTCACTACCGCATTGGTGTACCGCAAAAGGGATTTTATACTGAGTTGTTCAATAGCGATGCGCGCCAGTATGGCGGCAGCAACATGGGCAATTTAGGTGGTAAGTGGACAGATGATTGGTCTTTGCACAGTCGTCCCTATTCGCTGGATTTGTGTTTACCACCTTTGGGTGTGTTGATTCTCAAGTTGGATAAGAAGAAGACTGCTGAGGCATTGCAATAACAATTAAGGGTGGGCATCTAGCCCGCCCAGGAGTAATCAAAACTTTACAAGCCCAATATCCAAAAAACTGCTTTACGAAAATTGCTTATTATTGACGCTGCAACATCAATTAACGATTTACGCGTTCCACCTGGTAATCTTTAGAAAAGCAACTTGGCAATAGGAAAGGGCAGTACAGTATTCGTATTAACGAGCAATGGCGAATCTGCTTTCTGTGGACGGATGAGAACAATGTTTCGGAAGTTGAAATAGTAGATTATCACTGATGTCTGGAAATAATCATGAACAACAACCGTCTGCCAAATATCTACCCTGGAGAAACCCTACAACTAGAATTTTTAGAGCCACTAAATATCACCCCTTATCGATTAAGCAAAGATATAGGTGTAACTCAGACAATAATTAGTGAAATTTTATCTGGAAAACATACTATTACAGCAGATACAGCTTTGCGTTTATCTCGCTATTTTGGTAACAGCGCTCAGTTTTGGCTGAATTTACAAACGCAATACGATATACGTCAAGCTCTTGAAGAAAATGCAGAAGTTTATAATCAAATACCTACACTTTCGTTTAATGATGTAACCTAAGTTTGTCAAGCTACTTCTCTAATTCTGCCAACTTTTGTTGAGCAAAGTTTCTCACTTGCCAATCTGGGTCATTCTCTACTTTGTCGCGTAACAGTGGTAAAGTCTGGGGATGCTGAGGATATTGCTCAATGATTGCCTTAAGTGCTATTTGCCGGGAAGGAACCTGATTCCTATTAGAGGTGCTATCAGTTGAGAAATCCCAAAATAGGCGATCGCTACGCACACCGCAGGTATCATCAACAAATGACTAGAGAGAAGCAAGTATAACAGTTAGAAGTTTATGAACTTTTACTTTAAATAAGCGAATATATGATTTGATGCAGTTATGGTTCTTTAATGTTGAAACATTATGGAGACTTTGTTTGAAAAACTGGGTGGTGCAGATGCTATTGATTTAGCAGTTGACAAATTCTACGAGCGAGTCTTGCAGGATGAGCGCATCAAGCACTATTTTGCCGATGTGGATATGGTGAAGCAACGAGAACACCAGAAAGCTTTTCTGACTTATGCCTTTGGCGGAACAGATCAATATGACGGTCGTTATATGCGTCAAGCTCACAAAGATTTGGTGGAAAAGCAAGGCTTAAACAGCGAACACTTTGATGCAGTGGCAGAGGATTTGATGGAAACTTTGAAGGAGATGGGGGTTTCTCAGGAACTAATGGCAGAAGTCGCTGCGGTAGCTTCTGCACCACAACACAGGAAAGATGTCTTAAACCAGTAAGACTAATCGGAGAATACTTCAGAATTAGCCCTACTAATATACTGTGCATTAATATTAGGAGTAGTTTATGGTTCTACAAGTTAACCCCATCCAAAAAGAACCAATTGTTACTTGGGAAGCACTTCCAGCCGACTTCATTTTACCAGATGATCCAGTGGAAAATATTCAACAACCTGCGATCGCTGCTGCGCTTACCGATGCTTTGGGAAGCACAGGACGCATCCAACCCCAGATGCTGATTGGCTCTAATTTTGGACTTGTAGCCACAGTTAATAAAAAAATCGTTGTCAAAGCCCCAGACTGGTTTTATGTCCCTCAAGTGCAGTCTGTAGGAACAAATGTAGTTCGTCGCAGCTATACCCCAAATTTAGAAGGCGCTGCTGTGGCTGTGGTGATGGAATTTCTCTCAGATACAGAAGGTGGAGAACTATCAGTCCGTTCAACTCCACCCTACGGTAAACTCTATTATTACGAAAAAATTCTCCAAGTTCCAACCTACGTAACCTATGACCCTTACGAACCAAGCATAGAACTACGGTGCTTGCAAAATGGACAATATACTTTGCAGCAAGCAGACGCTAATGGACGTTACTGGATTCCAGAGTTAGAGTTATTTCTCGGAATTTGGCAAGGTGAAAGATTATGCCAAACCATGAATTGGCTGCGCTGGTGGGATAGAGAAGGAAATTTGCTGTTGTGGAGTAGCGAACAAGCCCAACAGGAACGCCAACGTGCTGAACAAGAACGCCAGCGTGCTGAACAGGAACGCCAGCGTGCTGAACAGGAAAGCCAGCGTGCTGAACAAGAACGCCAACGTGCTGATATATTAGCAGCTAAGTTACGTGAGCTAGGTGTTGACCCTGATGCGTAGGCGTAGTCCTTCGTAGACATCGCATAAACTCAAGGGATGCTGGGAATAATAATTTTGGGACATCTGCACCAAAATTCTATGAAACAGCAAAAAAATCAGTTCAGCCATCTGACTGCGATCGAAAGAAATTATCTATCATTTCCTGCACAGCTTTTATTAAATCAAAATCTTCTCCAAGGTAAAATACTAGACTTTGGTTGTGGCTTTGGTAATGATGTTAAAGTACTGCGCCAAAAAGGTTGTGATATTACAGGCTATGATCCTTATTATTTTCCAGAATACCCTGATAATAAATTTGATACAATAATTTGCTTTTATGTTTTAAATGTTTTATTTCCCGAACAACAAGCTAATGTTCTTATGGAAATATCCCACCTATTAAAACCAGGAGGTAAAGCTTATTATGCTCTAAGAAGGGATATCAAAAAAGAAGGTTTTAGAGAGCATTATGTCCATAAAAAACCAACATATCAATGTATTGTCAAACTTCCCTTTCCTTCAGTTTGCTTAGATGAACACCGGGAAGTATATGAATATATTCACTATAACCATCAGCGAAATTCCTCTAATTATTGTATATTTTGTAATCCTCGAATAAATCTAAAGCTCTTAACTGAATCAGCAACTGCTTACGCTATCTTTGACGGCTATCCAATAAGTAAAGGGCATATTTTAGTTATTCCCAAACGTCATGTTAGCAATTATTTTGAACTACCTTTTAAAGAGCAATCTGCTTGCTGGTTTATGGTAAACAAAGTACAAGAAATTCTCAAAGGAGAATTTGAACCTGATGGCTTTAATGTAGGAATGAACATCAATAGAGCCGCAGGTCAAAATATTATGCACGCAAGTATTCATATCATCCCTCGTTACAAAGGTGATACTTTCTCTACTAAAAGTGGAATCAGAAATGTTATTCCTAAAAAGCAATAGTTTTTCTGTAACAATTTAGGATTCTTTGTTATAACTTGACCGTTTTGAAGTAATTATGAAAATTACTGAAATATCATGTATGCAACCATATCAACTAGCTTGTAGGTGGATCAACGTTTTTGTCCCAGCAGCGTCACTAATCCGAACCGCTATCATTACACCGTTTGAGTTCTGTCCTGTTAAAACTTCAGTTGGTGAATCGATGTTCAGGTGTACCGGAAATAAAAGCCAGCGTCCCTGCGACCCAGAGCAAGAGTGCCATAAAATGGGTCAACTGGTCGGTGAAGCGGAGTAATAGTGATCGCCTAGCTGGTTCGGGTAGTTCATTAAACCCGTAATGCTTGATTCTGAATGCTGTTTCTGCCTCTGAAAGTCCCTGTGTCGAAGTTGACAGAGTTTCGTAGACTTGCTGGGCCGATAGTGTCCAAACAGGTGAATGAGGTGCCATAGAGGATCAACAAGTTGCCTCATAAGTGGTATGCAGTTGCACTTTTTTACGCTGAATAACTGCTGACTCCATCAGTGGTTCGTCCACTTATTTCACTCTCATGGATGCGGTAAATTGCGATCGCTTCTGAACGTCCCTCAGCATCAAAACGATTGCCAGTCTCCAAGCTGGATTTATCCCCTTTTCCCGCACCCTCTTGACAAAAGTGCAATTACCGTCTTGCTCCTAATTGCCCAGTACAAAATCCGATAGAGGATATTTGGTTACAAGCCAAAACACGGGTTCGGCGTTTTTGTGCTTTAATTCCTTCACTTTCACATTTAAAGTGGATATTTGAGTGGTTTATTAGACACACCACCTTTGATTTTGACACTCTACAGATGTACGGAGCTTATTCAAAATATCAAATAGGATTCCTATAGCTGCCCCACCAATAACTTACAACTACGCCCTAACTGACCAACTAATAGTAAGCTAACTAGGGGTATCTTATTTATTGGATCTCCCTAAAGTTGCAGCCCAGCAAGAATACATACATTTCTACCCCAACAAGGAAGTTGCTTAAGCCGATAAAATTTTAGTAACTCTTAACTATTAATAAATATATAAGTACTAAGTGCTATTCATGCTTTATATTTTTCAACAGGGTGGTGTCAACAGCCACTCATGTTCCAATACTTAGGAGGCAGTACTCACCAGTAGAAACTCACGCTTCGATACCATCAGCACGTAGCGGAAGTAAAGGTTAAGTTGATATTAAAACGAATAATTTTTGCTGAATTGTGACAGATAAAGACTAAACTAAAAAGTCTTGTGCAGCAAAACCTGTAGCTTTAAATGAAGTAATCATGTCTAAGGTTCTTGTCTCTGATTCTATTGACCAAGCTGGAATTGACATTCTTTCGCAAGTTGCTACCGTTGATGTCAAATTAGGTCTAAAACCAGCAGAACTCATCCAAATTATTGGTGAGTATGACGCACTGATGATTCGCTCTAGTACACGTGTCACCCAAGAAATTATTGAAGCCGGCACCCAGCTAAAAATCATCGGTCGTGCTGGTGTGGGTGTGGATAATGTGGATGTTCCCGCTGCCACACGTCGGGGAATTGTAGTAGTCAATTCCCCAGAGGGAAACACAATTGCTGCGGCTGAACACGCGCTGGCAATGATTTTAGCTTTGTCTCGCCATATCCCCGATGCTAACGCTTCGGTGAAACGCGGTGCATGGGATCGCAATAGCTTTGTCGGCGCGGAAGTCTACAAAAAAACTCTTGGTGTTGTTGGTTTGGGTAAAATTGGCTCCCATGTTGCGGCTGTAGCTAAGACAATGGGGATGAAACTCCTAGCTTACGATCCTTTTATTTCTACAGACCGAGCCGAACAACTTGGCTGTCAGTTAGTTGAGTTAGATTTACTCTTCCAGCAAGCAGACTATATCACCCTACACATCCCCAAAACCCCAGAAACTACTCACTTAATCAATGCCACAACTTTGGCAAAGATGAAACCTACAGCCAGGATTGTCAACTGCGCTCGTGGTGGGATCATTGATGAAGTAGCTTTAGCAGCAGCTCTGAAAGCTGGTAAAATAGGCGGTGCAGCCTTGGATGTGTTCGAGTCAGAACCACTGGGTGAATCTGAATTGCGATCGCTAGGCAAAGAAGTTATCCTCACTCCCCACTTGGGAGCCTCTACCGCAGAAGCTCAAGTGAATGTGGCCATTGATGTTGCCGAACAAATTCGGGATGTACTTTTAGGACTACCAGCGCGTTCAGCCGTCAACATTCCCGGACTTGGCCCCGATGTATTGGAAGAACTCAAACCCTATATGCAACTAGCAGAAACTCTAGGTAATCTAGTAGGACAGCTAGCTGGCGGACGGGTGGAAGTACTCAATATTCGACTACAAGGGGAACTTGCGACCAACAAAAGTCAGCCTTTGGTAGTAGCTGCCCTGAAAGGTTTACTTTACCAAGCTTTGCGAGAACGAGTAAATTACGTAAATGCCAGCATAGAAGCCAAAGAACGCGGAATTCGGGTGATTGAAACCCGCGATGCTTCCATTCGAGACTATGCCGGAACGCTTCATCTAGAAGCCACCGGCACTTTAGGTACTCATTCTGTCACAGGCGCTTTGTTAGGTGAGCGGGAAATCCATTTAACTGATGTTGACGGTTTCCCAATTAACGTCCCACCCAGCAAATATATGCTGTTTACCCTGCACCGCGATATGCCAGGGATTATCGGCAAACTCGGTTCCCTACTCGGCAGTTTTAATGTGAATATTGCCAGTATGCAAGTAGGTCGTAAAATCGTCCGTGGTGATGCCGTAATGGCTCTGAGTATAGATGACCCTTTACCTGAGGGCATTTTGGATGAGATTATAAAAGTCCCTGGTATTCGGGACGCGTATACAGTAACACTTTAATTTTGGATTGCGGATTTTGGTGAGGTAGCCCCCGTCTTGGCGGTTCCCGTCGTTAGCGCTAGCGGTAGCGAGGAACGAGCGTCTGGGGGACTGCCGAACCCGAAGGGATTTTGGATTGGTAATGGCTAATTGCTCATTGTTTTTCGCATTGGTCACTAACCGTTACCTAGTCCCTAATCTAAAATCTAAAATCTAAAATTTAAAATTATATGGCAAACACTTGGTGGGAAGTACAGATTTTATGCGAGCCAGACCTAGAAGATTCGATCTTTTGGCGACTGGAAGATTTTGGCTGTCGGGGAACAGCAAGTGAGAACAAAGGAAATTTATCTTTAGTCAGGGCTTATTTATCGACATTTCAAACGCAGCTACTAGATTTGGCAGCTTTATCGTTGTGGCTGCGTCAAGATGCCCTCTGTGTAGGACTTTCATCTCCCACACTGCAATGGCAATTAATTGACGAGGAAGATTGGGCGACTAGCTGGAAGCAATATTGGCATCCCCAGGAAATAGGCGATCGCTTCCTCATTAACCCCGCTTGGCTACCATTACCAGAAACAACGGAACGGTTAGTGATTCGTCTTGACCCTGGTGTAGCATTTGGTACGGGCAACCATGCCACCACTCAGCTATGTTTGGAATCTCTGGAAATGCGGCTAAGTGGAATTTCTCAGTCGTTTGTGGGTGCTAGTGGCAAACATGAACATCTGGTAATTGCGGATATTGGCTGTGGTTCTGGTATCCTTTCCATTGGGGCGCTGCTACTAGGAGCAGAGAAAGTCTATGCAGTAGATAATGACCCTTTGGCAGTGCAATCAACTATTAGTAATGGTGCGCTCAACGATATTAATCCAGAACGTTTACTACCTGCACTGGGAAGTGTAAACGTTTTGACAAAAATGCTTGAAAATCCAGTGGATGGTATCGTTTGCAATATTTTAGCTCATGTAATTATTGAATTAATTCCAGAAATGAGTGCGATCGCTAAACCTGATACTTGGGCTATCTTCAGTGGTATTTTACTAGAACAATCTAAAGCTGTTGCTGATGCCTTAGAAGAAAATGGCTGGGTGGTTGCAACCCTGTGGAAACGAAAAGAATGGTGTTGCTTGAATGTACGGCGTTCTTAATACCGTTTCTTTGTGAAGCTGCATATATTTACCCCCGGGCTACGCCGTCCCCCCTTAACAAGGGGGGACTGATCATGTGCATCTTTATACAGAATTGGTATAACCCAGTAGATATTAGTATGCTATAGCGGAAGTTTGCCTATCTTTACGAGCAAATTTGGCTTGTATCTATTTTTTTGAAAACACGCCCTAAAGCCGCTCACTACAAAGTCGAGATTTACAACAGCTTGCTTTTTAAGTGAGGTAAACAATGCAAGACTTAAGCATCATAGATAAAGAGTTTTTACCTCCTGCCTCTTGCCTCACTTCTATTCTTAGGCTGCGTCCGAAGCGTAGTTATGCCGCAGGCTTTACGGCTGCGCTAAGTGCCTTCTGCCTCAAAACCATTAGTTTTGTACTTCATGCAGATGGAAACCGCTATATCTAATCAAAACTTCCATCGTGAGGAAGATTTATACAAATGTGGTAATCTATCTCAACAGTACCTTTCTTTTTACCTATTTTTGTATTGAAATGAATATTCAGCTAGTATGATACAGGTAATTTTATGGCCTCTGCTGAATTTATCTCCCCAGTGCAGTTGCAAGAAGAATTCCAGATTGAGGGAATTACAGAAACTAATGTACTGCGTTATTTTGAAACCTTAAATGCAGGAGAATTTGAGGCAACTGCTGCCTTATTTGCGATAGATGGTGTGATGCGTCCACCATTTGAATCTGATATTGTGGGAATAGATGCGATCGCAGCCTACTTAAAACAAGAAGGCCAAAACATTAAGGCTTATCCCAACACCGGAATAGCCGAGGCTTTAGAAAATGCGACGATTCAAGTCCAGGTAACAGGCAAAGCACAAACTTCGTGGTGTAGCGTGAATGTCTTGTGGCTATTTATTCTCAATCAACAAGGGCAAATTTCATATACTAAAATCAAACTTTTAGCTTCTCCGCAAGAGTTACTTTCTTTACGTCGTGAGAACTAGCAAATAAGTGTAATAGCTTGGCAATGTTGGATAATACCCAAAATAAAATCCAGGCATCGAAATTTGTATAAATCACATAGCTTGAAAAATAATAACTTTTGGCTATTGGACTAATTCGGGTAAAGTCGCCTCTAACTTGAGACAGTTGGCACCATTAACCTGCAACTGGTAGTCTACTTTATCCATGAGACGATTCATAATTAGCCAACCATAACCACCTTCTTGTTTTTCCATAGGGTTTGGAGCATAGTAATTAGACATATCAAAGCCTTCGCCGTAGTCCCAAATTTCTAGTGAAAGATCCCGATCTTTCACTTCTAAACGTAGTAAGATAGTTAAATTTGGTTTGTCCTTGTGGGCATGACGGACTGCATTTGAGTAGGCTTCTACTAAAGCCAGTCTCAAACGACTTGATTGCCGTGACCAGTCTACAGATTCTCCTAGCTGGATTTTCAAACATCCTAGCAACCAGTTTTCGACAATATTAAGAAAATTCAAGTCACTTGGTACATGAAGCTCACTTTTCATTACTTATAAAATCTCCAGTGAAAGTATAGTTTGATCATCTTCTTGAACGTGATTATCTGCCTGGATGCGAGCTAGTAAATGGTTAAGAGAAAGCGGTTGTTGCTCTTGTTGTAAGAGTTGCCAAAGACCATCTTGATTCAGCATAGAACGGTTAACTGGGTCAACGTCAGACCCGGTTTTTACTGCCAATTCACACTTGTTTGATACCATAGCTTCTGTAATTCCATCGCTGGCCAGTAACAGTGTATCTCCAGCAGCGAGAACCAAACGACCAGACTGTGCCTGCCAGTTAGGCAAGATCCCTAAAGGCACGCTGCGAACTTTGAGGTAATTGGGATTGTCGGCTAAAGCACCTTGGCGTGACCATAACAGTGGATAGATATGACCGGCATTAGTGTAGACGAGTTCCTTAGTGGTAGGGGTATAACAAGCTAAGACAAGGGTGATAAAATAATTGTTGCTAATCAAGTCTTCACTGAGAGCGTGGTTGAGGTTTTGCATGACCACATTTGGTTCAGCCGGTGCTTCTTGAGATAATTCTCGGCGCAAGACTGAAATTATACTAGCCATAAATAAAGCAGCTGGAACGCCCTTGCCAGAGACATCACCCACAGCCAACCATAAATCGCCTTTAGGATGGACAAAAACTTCAAAAAAATCGCCTCCTACTTCTCGCGCAGGATAGCAACAGGCTTGTACCTTCACCCCTTTGATATCAGGTAAACTTTGGCGGAGCAAGTTGTATTGAATTTGGCGAGCTACCTCCAACTCAGTGTGAATCTGCTGTTGCTTTTCTTGGAGGCGCTGGTAGAGTTTTGCTTGAGAGAGGGCTAAGGCTGCTTGTTCGGCAACACCTGCAATCAGTTGGATGTCTTCGTCTTGCCAGGGGCGATCGCGTCCTCGTTGGTGGAGAGCTAGCACAGCCAACAAATGTTGCTGGTAGCTAAGTGGTACAACCAGGTGGTGGCAAGGGTTACCCTCATATATTTCTTGAGCAAGTTGATAATGACGGGTTTCCAGCACTTTTTCAATTAAAATACTGGGGTCGAAGAAGCAATCTAATACATTGAATTTAGGATCGCAGTATGAGAACTGGTCTTGGATGAGGCGATCGCCCTCTACTGGTCTGAGCAAGCAACTGGTAGCTTCAAACGTTTGACCAAGAGTTGCTACAATTTTTTGCAGCATACTGTCGTAGTCTAGAGACTCCCGAATTGCCGTTGTTACCGCATTAAACAAAGATTCTCGCCGTAGGGCCCGACGCAACTCTTGCGTGCGCTTCTTAACTAGACGATATGTATCAGTGGCTTGCTCAACTAAGGCTCTAAGCCGCTCCGGATTCCAGGGTTTGGTAATGTACTTGAATACCTGACCGGAGTTAATTGCATCTACCAAATCTTCGACATCAGTAAAACCAGTTAACAAAATCCGAATCGTGTCTGGAAAGCGTTCTACGGTGAGACTAAAAAATTCGGTGCCATTCATTTCTGGCATTCTTTGATCGGAAATAATCACCGCCATTTCGCCAAATTGATCCAAGATTTCCAGAGCACCAAAAGCATGATTAGCTTTATAGACTTGAAAATCTCGCCTAAAAGTGCGGTAGAGTAAATCTAAGTTATCAGGCTCATCATCTACCACCATGAGCTTAAGTTTTTCCACCCCGATTTCAGCCATATTTGACTTTATTTTTCACATATTTGAATGGCGAGATAATATAATCTTTATCCCACCTGACAATCAACAAAAAATTCATAAGTAATCATTTTCAACAGTTATCAGTTATCAGTGGTTCAAACCTTGATAACTGTTCACTGAATTAAACTTTATCCCACTAACCCAGAACGCAAGGCGCGGACTGCTGCTTGGGTACGGTCATCGGCACATAGCTTATTCAAAATATTGCGAACGTGAGTTTTAACAGTCCCAACAGTGATGTAAAGCCTTTCCGCAATGACTGCATTACTGCAACCTTCGACAATCAACTGTAGCACTTCTAACTCTCTTTCTGTCAGGGTATAAGGTTGAATTTCTTCCAGATTCTCGACATAATCAGGGTTAGAGGCAATGGTCTTGGTATCTACAAAAGCTGATTCCAACTTTTGGGGATTTTGTTGCGCTTGTTGTAATACGATCCGAGCGATCGCTGGATCAATCCAGGCGTTGCCATTGTGAGTTACTCGTACTGCTTCCAGCAAATTATCGAATTTTATATCCTTCATACAGTAAGAGTCTGCACCAGCAGCAAAAGCCGCCAACACAGCTTCTTTGTTATCACGCAGTGTCAAAATTAACACCTTTGTTAGTAACTGCTGTCCATTATCAGTGGATTTTACCTCCCGTGTTAGTTCTATGCCATCCTTGTCTGGTAAACCAATATCTACAATTGCAATATCTGGTTGTACCATTTTTAACATCTTTAGTCCCTCAGCAGCATTAGCAGCTTCACCTACAACTTCAATATCATCCTTTTGCAGTAATGCTGTCCGAATACCTACACGAGTTAGGTCATGATCTTCAATCAGAGCGATACGAATTTTACTCATAGCCAACTTCAGTCCGTTACACTACCTTAACCAGAAAGTCGAGTTTCGTGACATATTCCCACACTAACTGCAAGCAGTATAGTGGAGGCTGCTGTTCCCGGAACCAGAGTTGTGAGTTGAGTGTTTTATACTTAGTGAATATTACACTTCAACAATAAAATTTGAACTGTTTCAGCCCAAGACTAATTAGTTATGCTTTCTATTGTTGCAGGGCGATGGGAATCTCTCATGCCTAAGTTCTAATATAAGAAATTTGATAAACTTAACATTCAAGGAAATCTCGTGTGAGGTTAATCCAGAATAGGCTATGTCTAAAGGTAATCAAGCATTTTCAGTGTTGGGAATACCAGTTCATGTGATGGATAACTATCCAGGCTGGTTGTTAGAATGCCTGCGTGCAGGTAGAGGAACTCATGTAGTAACGCTCAATGCAGAAATGACTATGCAAGCAGAGCAGAATAAAATCCTAGCTCAGATCATTAAAAATGCGGAACTAGTTATTCCAGATGGAGCTGGAGTTGTTCTGTATTTGCGGTGGTTATTATGGCAAAAAGTGCAGCGTTTTCCAGGGATTGAATTGGCAGAAAAACTTTTGCAAGAAATCGGGCAGCAGATGACAGGGGCAAAGGTATTTTTCTATGGAGGAGCGCCTGGAGTGGCCTCAACTGCGGCAGATTTTTGGCAGCAGCAAATTCCAGATTTGAGTATAGCAGGCACTCACTCAGGCTACCATTCTCCAGAAGAAGAAGCACAATTGCAACAGACTCTGGCTCAATTGCAGCCCCAGGTGATTTTTGTCGGTTTGGGAGTGCCACGTCAAGAGTTATGGATTGCCGAAAACCGCCATTTGTGTCCTCAAGCAGTTTGGATTGGCGTTGGTGGTAGTTTTGATATTTGGTCGGGAACTAAAACTCGCGCCCCAGCTTGGTTAGGAAATAATAATTTGGAATGGTTGTATCGGCTTTATCAAGAACCTTGGCGTTGGCGGCGGATGTTGGCTTTGCCAGCGTTTGCTGTGAAAGCGTTTGTTTATCGTTTGACAGCAAGGGGTGCTATTAGTTAAGAGTGCTGGGTGCTATTACTTAGTTAGTATTCAAAAAATTTAAATTGTCTTTGTTGAATTTTCAATTCCCAGGCGAAACCTGGGAATCCTTATTTTGGGGAGAATATCAAATCTGAGCCATTAAGCTATTTGGTTGTGGGGATGAGGAAAATTTAACAATGCCAGTATTAACAACTCAAGCTAAGAAAGACTTTTCCGTTCATACAGAGGACAGTGAAACTCAACAGCACGGTAGCAATACTAATGTAAAGGTGCAATTACAATCTGTAAGTAAAACCTATACTAACGGCAGTCATGCCTTGTTGAATGCGAACCTTGAGGTAAAAAAGGGAGAATTTCTGTTTATCACCGGGCCAAGTGGTTCTGGTAAATCAACGCTTTTGAAACTGCTGTATGGCCAGGAATTACCCACACAGGGAAAAGTAATTGTTGATGAATCTAATGTAGCGGGTTTACGGGGCGATCGCTTGTCATTATTCCGGCGACGGATTGGTATTGTGTTTCAAGACTACAAATTAATTACCCAACGCACAGTAGCAGAAAATGTAACTTTTGTGCTGCAAGCTCAAGGGTATACCCGTAAAGAAATTCAACGGCGTTTAGAACCAACTTTAAAGCTGGTAGGTTTGCTGAGTAAAGCTGATTGCTTTCCAGATCAGTTGTCTGGGGGAGAGCAACAGCGAGTGAGTATTGCCCGTGCGATCGTTGGTACACCACCACTGTTACTGGCGGATGAGCCTACTGGAAATCTCGATCCAGATAATTCCTGGCAAGTGATCCAGATTCTCCAAAAGTTAAACTCCTTTGGGGCTACAGTAATTGTTACCACCCACGATGAACAGTTGGTGCGGCGATGCAATCATCCGGTAGTGCAAGTTCGCAATGGACAGTTGTCTCGAAAATAGTTATTAGTCATTGGTCATTTGCAAAGGACAAATGACCAATGACTAATAAACGTGGTGTTTGACTTTTGCTGATACGGGTATGAAAGCTGCTGGTGTTTTGGGTGGTAGCACTTGTGGACGATGCTCTTTGACCGACCGGAGGTCATCGCAGGCTTGTAAACTTTTAAAAGCTGCCTCTCTGATCCCAACTTCTTCCTCTCGGCTGAGTAGGAGTTGCAAGCATTCGACAACATCTTGCTGTACTGAAGAATCAACTCGCTTACGGCTAATTAATTTAGTTAGTTGACGTAGGGCAATCAACCGCTTCAATGGATCTTTTTCGGTTAAATTCGCTAACAACTGATCGAGGTGGTCTTCTTCTTGATTTCCATAGAAGTTGACAATTTGCCAGACCAATAAAATTAAACTTAATAGTGTTCCCACGCCTTGCAAAATGGCACCAGCAGCAATCCAGGAACTGTGAGAGTCAACCCAAATTGCAGCGGCCATGTAAGTACTGACAGTAGCAAGACCACCACTGACAACTGCTAAAGCTAACCGACGATTTGAACTGTTTAAGAACTTATGTATCTTAGACCAGTGTAATTGCCAGTCCCACTCTTGCATTGAGTAAACCAATACCATTATTCCAACGCCGATTAAGAGAGCCAATAGCAGCATCCAGTTCCACAACAACATGGCGATGAAGATTGTTAGGAACCCAAGAAAGCCTCCAGTCCCAGAGAAACGCTTAAATGTTTGCTGCTTTGTAGCTCCCTTTGTCTTGAACTTTGGAAGCGACCAGTCCCAGTTGGGGATCTGGTTGATTAATTGCTGCCAAGAAGACGAAGCCTGTGCCACAGTATTTACCTACTTGATTACGAAATTACTTATTGTATAAGTTTTACTAGAGATGAAGAAAGGGTGAAGACCCAAACTACAAGATGCCCGGTTTTCAAGGACACTATAGTAGATTAGTACAGCACGGCGGAAATCAAGATAGCATTTTAAATGGCTCAGAGCAAGGGCATAAAGGCTTTTTAAACACAAAAACGAAAATTATCAAGAGTAAATTGACCATCAAAAGCACAGAAGGTAACGCTGTAGATGTTATTCACACTTATAGATAATAATGTATTGGGGGAAATTGCCGAGTCTGAATTGGCAAGATTAGCACTTGGTAGTACAGCTTGAGCGAGGAGTTGGCGATCGCGATCGTAGGCGGAAAGCACTAGGCGTTGGGAACTAGTGACAAAGGCGCTAACCGAGCTAACCGGATGCAAGAAAGTAGCTTCTAAAAATCCGCTTTTGGGTGCTACCATTAAGACAATAAGCCCCGAATAGGTTGGAAATGCTGGATTTGATGGCTGTATTGCTATAGAATTGTGAAAAATTACTCCCCAGCGTTCATACTGGCACTCTACTGGTTCAAAACACTTCAAATCTTCTAAGTCTAAACAAATACAAGTAGGTACAGTCACTCTGGCAGCGTCAATAGCTGACTCGACCTGATCCCCCCAAACTGAAGCTTTCATTTCATTTTGTATATTAAATTTGTCAAGCGCAAATTTAGCGTCTTCAATCGTTGTTAGTTTATTTGATTGAAGAGTAGCCTGCTTTACCATGACATTCCGCCTTACCATTACCTAGATAATAATCAAATTTATTAATACATCAAAAGCTACTATTTGTACATATAAAACTAGAATTAATAGCTTCTTAAAATGAGCATTTTGAATCTTCTTGATGCTCAAAATTCTTTATGAGTTTCTTGATAGACTACCATAAAAACTTATGTTTGATTCACGCTTTAGTGATACTCGCTACCACGAAAAACCCTTGTATAACAGTAATTTCAACCTAAGTTGCTTTTTATGATGAAAAAAGATCACCAAATCTTTACAAGTAATTCAGTAATTTTATATCTACTTAATCTGACAGTAGCGGGAAGTCTTAGAGTGATTGGTTCGCCGATAATAACAATCAGTGGGGAGTTTGAACTAAATAGGTAAGTATTCTGGAGTGACTAAAGAAGACACGGTGACGTGAAGAAATTATCAAAGACTCTCCCTGTGCCTTCACGTCCACAGGTCTATTCTGTTACTTGTGCCAACTAATTACTACAGTCAAAAAAAATACTTATGTTTCAACCACTAGGATTTGAACAACGTTCCATAAATACCTCACTAGGTAGAATGGTATATTATACTGCCACTGGCTCACCTTGGCAGGACAATGTAACTGCCAAAGATGATCGAGAAACTTTGGTGTTCTTGCACGGCTTTGGTGGTGGATCTTCTGCTTATGAGTGGTCGAAAGTGTATCCGGCTTTTGCTGCTGAATATCGGGTCATTGCACCCGATTTAATTGGTTGGGGTAAATCTGAGCATCCAGCACGGAGTTATAAGATTGAGGATTATTTAACCACTATTCGGGAGTTTTTCGAGCAGACTTGTACCGGGCCAGTAACTGCGATCGCTTCTTCATTGACCGCAGCCTTTACAATTCGAGTAGCAGCAGATCATCCTGATTTATTCAAGTCTTTAATTCTCACTACCCCCGCCGGGCTTTCTGACTTTGGCGAAGACTACTCCCGTAGTTTTTTTGCCCAGTTAATCAGCGTTCCCGTTGTTGACCGTTTACTTTACAGCACTGGGGTAGCTACCAGTGGGGGTATTCGCAGTTTCTTAGAGCAACGCCAATTTGCTCAATCTAATCGAGTGTATCAAGAAATTGTAGATGCTTATTTACAATCCGCCCAACAGCCTAATGCTGAGTATGCAGCACTGTCCTTTGTGCGTGGCGATTTATGCTTTGATTTATCCCTTTACATTCAACAGTTAACTGTTCCCACCGCCATCATTTGGGGACGAAGATCGGAATTTACAGGGCCTTCAATTGGTCGTCGCCTTGCCGAAATGAATCCGCAAGCGATCCGATTTTTTCAACAGTTGGAAGATGTGGGATTAACACCGCAGTTAGAGTTACCAGCAGTCACAATTGGGTTAATTCGCCAATTTTTGCCTTTGCTTAATTAGGTACTAGATAAGGGGCACACATCTCATCTGTGCGCCCCTACTGTGTTGATCTATGGTTAATTATTTATTTCTGTACCTGGAAACCGCTATAAACTAGTACACCACGGCGTAAATAGAGCAACCATTTAAAATCTCTAAAGAGCTTATTTCATAACAGTTTTAACTTTTGACTTTTGACTTCTAAACTTGTAGTAGAATCCTCAAAAAAACCTTGTAAAGGACTTCCAGAAAATAAATTATCCAATTTACTCAGATCATATTTTTCTTTCTCCCTCTGCTCCCTGCTCCCTGCCCCCCTGCCTACACCACGATAGGATATTTTTTCAGTTGGAAGTCCCTAATTTCAGCGCTACCTACCTACTTTCTTTCTCAAAAAACCTTGTCAAAGCTGGTAGTTGTGCCAAGATTAATTTGAGGACTTAAGGCTTGTGACATAATGTTAGGACAATTATTAGACGGACGTTACCAAGTCCTGCAAATCTTAGGTGGAGGTGGATTCGGTCAAGCTTACCTCGCCCAAGATACCCATCGGCCAGGTTTCCCGAAATGCGTTGTCAAACATCTTAAACCCGTCACTCGTAGTCCTGAATTTCTCGAAACTGCTAGACGGCTATTTACCAGTGAAGCAGAAACACTAGAACAACTGGGTAACCATGACCAGATTCCTCGACTTTTAGCTTATTTTGAAGACAACGAAGAGTTCTTCTTAGTGCAAGAGTTTATTGAAGGACATACTCTGAAAGCGGAACTGTTCCCCAATCAACCTTGGACAGAAGATCAAGTAATTCAACTTCTCCAGCAGGTGTTGGGTATTCTGCAATTTATTCACAGCCACAACGTTATCCATCGAGATATCAAGCCGGATAATATAATCAGGCGGCAACAAGACGGCAAGTTAGTCCTGATTGACTTTGGCGCAGTCAAACAAGTCCAAACTCAATTGCTTACACTTTTAGGGGGCACGGGGGCTACTATTATCATTGGCACCCCAGGCTATATGTCTACAGAACAGGGGCAAGGTAGACCGCGCCCTAACAGCGATATTTATTCTTTGGGCATAATTGGTATTCAATCGCTGACGGGGTTACATCCTATAAACTTTGAGGAAGATCCAGATACAGGAGAAATTTCTTGGCAGCATCAGGCTAATGTCAGTTCTGAGTTGGTATCTGTGCTATCTAAAATGGTGCTACACCACTTTAAACAGCGCTATCAGTCTGCGGCTGAAGTTCTACAGGTACTGAAGCATCTCGATACTAAAGTAAGAACCCAATCACTTCAACCAATATCTTCTACACAACCGCCTCAAGCTTCATCTCAACAAAACTCAATTGAGTATCCGCCTGCTTCTGCCCTGTCACCGGAAAATTACAGTCGGTTGGAAACAGTTCTTTTAGAATTTGTCGGTCCGGTTGCTTCAAGATTATTAAAACAAATTGCGGCATCAGCATCAAACTGTGAAGAACTAATTAGTCAATTGTCCCTTCATCTTCGAGGAAATCAACAAGTTGATTTTAAGAAGAAAACAATGTTTTTACTAGAGAAACCTACTTTATTACAAGAAGTTACTGCTCAATCTGAAATTAAGTCAAATAATTTACCAAGCCAAGAATCTCAATTAATCAACGATAGCTTTGTGCATCAGTGTGAGCGGGAATTGGCTGATTTAATTGGCCCAATAGCTAAGTTTCTAGTCCAAAAAGCTGTTAAATCTTCTGGGCAAATTTCTCGTGGAGAATTTGTGAAGATTTTAGCATCGCAAATTCCCGAACCTGAAAAAGCTTTGCAATTTCAGCACCGCCTACTTTCTTGATTCAGCTATTAAGTTGGCGATCGCATCTACTAATTCGGCTGGCTCGATTGGTTTGGCTAGATGCTTATCAAATCCGGCTGCGAGTACTTGCTTGGCGTTCATTTCTCCAGCATAGGCGGTAAGTGCGATCGCTCGAATTTGCCCTCCTTGCTCTTTTGGTAGTGTTCTCAGCTGTCGCATGAACATACATCCATCCACTTCTGGCATCCCTATATCGCTTAAAAGTATATCTGGCAAGGATTGGCTTAAAGCGGTTAGTGCTTTATCTGCTGATGCCACTGCTGTAACATTTGCCCCATATTGCTCTAGCAAGAAGGCAATAAATTCTCGCGTATCTGCATCATCATCCACTACTAAAATATTGACACCATTTAAATTTGAGGATGTCTCTGAGTCGCTAGTGTCCTGTTTAACCTCTGATTGATGTTGGAGCAGTGGGAGTCTTACAGTAAAAGTTGCCCCCTGATCTTCGCCCTCGCTTTTTACCTGGACTGTGCCGCCATGCAGTTCGACTAAGTGACGGACGATCGCTAACCCTAACCCCAATCCACCAAACTTTCTGGTGGTGCTGCTGTTCTCTTGGCGAAAATATTCAAACACGTAAGGCAGAAAATCAGGATTAATGCCTTTGCCAGTGTCGCTGACTTCAATTAGTGCTGAGTTGGAATTGGAATTAGGACATGATGAGAGTTGGATGTCAACTCGTCCCCCCGCAGGTGTAAACTTAACTGCATTTGAAAGTAGGTTCCAAACGACTTGCTGCAATCGGCCGGAGTCACCCAAAACTTGCCCTAAATTTGGTTCTAGGCTGATGTGCATCTCAATTGACTTAGCTTCCGCCGACAGCCTGACTGTTTCCATTGCTGCCGAAATCACAGATGCTAAGTCAACTGGGTAGATATTCAGGCTAAGTTTACCTTGTAAAATCCGGGAGATATCTAGCAAGTCTTCAATCAGTTGAGCCTGTAACCTAGCATTTCGCTCAATAGTCTTCAGCGCTTGAGGAATTGTCTTTTCATCAAGTTTTTTGGTTTGGAGTAGCTTAGACCATCCTAAAATTGGGTTGAGTGGCGATCGCAATTCATGAGAAAGCACTGCAAGAAACTCGTCTTTAATCCGGTTGGCGTTTTCTGCTGCTTCCCGTGCCGTTTGCTCTGCCTCGTATAGGCGGGCACGTTCCATCGCTTGAGCACACTGCTGTGCCAATGCCAGCATGAAAGCTTGATCGTCCTGGCTAAACTCCTGAATCTCGGCAAAAGCTAGAGACATTCCACCTATGGCTCGTCCCTCAATGATTAATGGAATCGAAATCCAAGCGCCGTAGTCAACCTGGGCGTATTCCTTCGCAAGATGTGAGTAACGAGCTACCCTTGTTGCTGTTGATTCCTGCCAGATAGGCTTTTTGGTTCGTACTGCTTCTGCTAGCGGTGCGGATGTATGAATAGAGAATCGACGCCATGAATCTATCGTTTCCTGTTGATAACCGACTGCACGGACAATTTCTAGTTCAGTGCCGCTTTTAGTCAGTAGTGCTACTAAAGCAGAACTAGCTCCCAAAGCTGCCATACCTTGCTCTACAATTACTTCACCAACTTGTGCCGGAGTGAGAGATTCAGAAAGTGCAGCGGTAATGGCTTGCAGACGCGCAGTGCGAGATGCTGCTCGTAAAGCCGCCTGTTGAGATTGCTGTGTTTCTGTATAGAGTCGAGCATTATCAATTGCTATGGCAGCACGGTGAGCCAATTCTTCAGCTAACATTAGGCTTTTGGTGTCGTAGCGACGACCTAAAGAACACACCAAAGTTATAGCTCCTAGCACCCGCCCCCGAACTATGAGCGGTACACTCATGCCAGATGTAGGATTTAGTTCTTGCAAGATTTTTAGATGACTGGTATTGCGGCTTACCGCTTGTATCTGTTCATCAGAAATAAAATGACTAATTTGTGATTTGCCTGTGCTTATTACTTCAGCAACACCTTCTCTTCGTGTCAAATCAGGCGAATAATTTTGTAACTGTTCTACTAATTTTTGTTTCGCTGGAGTGGCATGGGCTGCTGCAACCCGGCGAACTAATTGATTGTCACAAATAATATCAACTACGCACCAATCAGCTATTTCAGGCACTGCTAAACGCGTCAAACTGGTTAAGGTCGTCTCGTAGTCTAATGATGCAGCCAAAATCCCACTAGCCTCAGCGATAAAACGCTGCTCATCCTCCACCTGTTTGCGCTTAGTAATATCCCGCGAAGACGCCTGCATTTCTAAAATTTCTTTAGTTTGGCGATCGCGAATAGCCCGAATAGTTGCTTCTAACCAAATATAATGTCCATCTTTGTGACGGGCACGATGAGTAATAGTATAAATATCTGGTAGATCGGCATTGATTGGGTAATTACTAGCAATCTCTGCCAAATCGTCTGGGTGAACTAACTCCTGGCTGGAATGACCTATTAGTTCCTCTGGTTGATACCCCAATACTGTGTAGCAAGCTGGTGAAACGTACAGAAGAATTCCATCTATTGTATGGCGGGAAATAATATCAGTTGAATTTTCAGCCATCAGCCGAAAACACGCTTCACTCTCGCGCAGTTTTGCCTCTGCCTGCTTGCGTACATTAATGTTACGGAAATAAAGTGATAATCCTGTGGGTGAAGGATAGGCACGAACCGCAAACCATGCATCAAAGGGTGGGTAATAATCTTCAAGCTCAAGCGGCATTCCTAGAACAACTGCCCTTTGATAAAGCTGACCAAAGCTAGTAGCAGCCAGTTCTGGAATCTCTTCCCACAAGTTTTTTCCCAACAGATCCTCGCAAGAACGCCCCAAAGTTCTGCTTCCTTCATGATTGAGGTAGGTAAAGCGCCACTCATTGTCAAAGGCAATAAAGCCGTCAGTGATACTTTCTAAAATTTGGGTAACTTGCTCTTTGGCAGCTTCAGCCTCAACACGAGCCGCTTGCTCCCGCTCAAACAACTGTTGACGCTCGGCTTCGGCTTGCTTGCGATCGGTGATTTCTTGGCAGATTGCGCCCACCCAAGTAATATCATCTGGTAGTTTTATCGGATAATAATTTACCGACCAATGCCGCAGCTTTCCAGGCGCAGCAGGTGTCTCTCCACTGGCCTCTTGGGCAATAGATTCTCCCGTTTCGATCACATGGTGGAAAGCTTCCATGACCGCAGAATCTACCCCCGGTAGCACTTGGGCGACGGTCTTACCGATATGCACCTCTTGGGGAAAACCGTTAATTTCAGCTAAAGCGTCATTCAAGCGAACGTATCTTAATTTTTCATCCCATAGACCAATACCTATAGGTGCGTTATTGAAGAGGGTATCTAGTAGAACGTTAGCTTCAACCAAGCGAGTCTGTTCTGTTTTCAGTAACGCCAGTAAATGCTCACGTTCTGCCTCAGCTTGTTTGCTATCGCTGATATCTACGCACATTCCTACCCATTCCTGAATTTCGCCTGTTTCATCAAGTATAGGCACACCGCGTATCTTCATGTAACGGTATTCGCCGTCATGCCGCAGAACGCGATACTCGGCAACTGCAACGCTGCGTCCAAAAAAAGCCTGTCTCCAAATAGCAGTTACAGATGTACGGTCATCTGGGTGCAGTGCGTCAACCCAACCCCATCCTTTATATTGTTCGGGGCTTTGCCCAGTGAACGCCTCCCAAGTTGGAATATCGTCAACAACGTTGCCCCAGGGACCCGCGCTCCAGACGATGGATGCGCTTGCTTCTGCTAGTGAGCGGTAGCGTGCTTCACTATGACGCAGATTTTCTTCTACTTGCTCGTGTTCGTCCAAATATTGCCGCAAATCTGTAACCTCTTGAGCTTTTAGATTATAAATTAAATCTTTAACAAGGGAAAATTTTTCTCCCCAATCGAGACAGCTAAAGTTTCAAAAATCCGGCTATATTTTTCCTCACTTTCTTGCATTAACGACGAACTTCGTTGCTGCTCAATGAACTGACCAATTTGAGTCGCGATCGCACTCATCATTTGCAGTAAATTGATGTCAGGCTCTAAAATTTGGTCGCTGAAAAATTCGATCACACCTAAGATTTTATTATCCAGCCGAATTGGGAATTCGATGGCGGCAGCAAAACAATTCTCGGTTTGGGTGGGTTCCGAAATCCAAACAGGTTGGCCACTTGCCCAAATCTGACCGGATAACCCTTCACTCAAAGCAATTGTCTGCTGGTTGAATACTTCTTTCTCTAAGTTAAATGAATACCAAGAACTCATGCGGTGTAGAACATTAGCTTCATCGTCTACACTCCAGAAAATACCTGCTTGCCATCCTAAATTTTCGCACAGCGATCGCAATATAGTTGAAACATTTACAAGCGTGGTTGCCTCAGAGAGAATGCGAGCGATCGCATACTGTGCATTCAGAAGCTGCTGGCTGCGTTTGCGCTCAGTAATATCTGTAATTAAGATTGATAAGCCATTTGTTGAGGGATAGACGCGATTTTCCAACCAACGATCCCATTCTGGATAAAAATACTCAAAATTAACTGTAACTTGTTCAGCAACAGCACGGTGCAGTTCAGTATAAATTAGGCTATTAACTGTGTTAGGAAACTCCCAAATACTCCTGCCTAAAAAGTCTTCTTTATTCATCCCAGCTAGTTCAGCTAGCTTGTCATTAACGTAAGTGTAGCGCCATTCATGATCCAATATGACAAAAGCATCGCTGATCCTAGCTAAGACCTGTTCAACGTCTGGGGTGATAGTTGTTGGAACTTCAGCAGTCACAGTCTCTGCTCCTCATTTTTGAAAGTATCTGGCTAAAAGCGCCTCATCGGGTTCTCCCATTTCGTATAGTAGCTTTTCAATTTGTTGCATAGCCAGTGACGAAGATTGTGTTCGTCCGTTTTCCTATCGGTTTAAGCTAGTAATAGAGTTGTTTAAATCGGGGAATAGAAAATATGAAGGTTTGGCTTGCCTGCTTTTTGGTGCTATTTGCTTTGGCAGAACTGTTTGACTGGTTGCAAGAATTTAATTTGCCATTACCTATCTATATTTTGGGTGGCGCTTTTTTAGCTGTTGCTTCTAACTATGATAAAATCTTTGATTCCTATTTTGCTGATTCAAGCATCGAAGCATCACTCGAACAACCTCAATTAGATTCACTAACCCCATCTACTAATCCTATTTCTTTCAAAATTACCAGTCCTGTTGAAGATCCTCACATATCTCAAACAGATGATTAGCTGCATAGCACAATCGCTTGTTTGATTCTGTAGTCGACGCTGGGCTTAAGCTTGCTTTAAGAGTAGGAATACCCCGAAGCCTCTTAGCAGCAGGTAAATTACTACATTAATATAAATAAAAGCTCAAGTTAATTAGCTTTTAACTTAGAGTCAGAAAATTAACTTCTGCGCCTGCAACATCTACCCAATTCAGGCTACCGCCGCAACGCCGTGATTAGTGGACTATTAGAAAAACTCCGTCTCCCCTTTGTCAAAGTTGAGGATTCCCGTGAAACTTCCAAGAGCAAAAGCTGGTTGCAAATAATTGTAGTTACCAGTGTAGGAGTCACCGCTTTAATCTGGGGAGTTCGTGAACTCAGATGGTTGCAGCCTTGGGAGATGAGAGTTTATGATCAAATGTTGCGATCGCGCCCAATACAAGCACCTGATCGGCGAATTTTGCTAGTAAAAATCACTGGCGACGATCTCAAACGAGAGAAATGGACTCCATCAGATCGGACAATCAATCAGCTATTAAAGAAAATAGAGTTTTATCAACCGCGAATTGTTGGTTTATATCTTTTTCAACCAGAACACAACAATTTTGCGACTAATTTGCAAAATCAAAATAACATCGTCAGTACTTGTTCCTTCAGCAGCTTGGGTAAAGATGAAATCCCACCACCACCAAATTTCCCTATAGATAATGTTGGGTTTAGCAATGTGGTTGCTGACAATGAAAACGACCAAATTCTCCGCCGCAGCTTGTTATTTGTTTACTCTCCACATAACAAATGTACAACATCATTTGCATTTGGTGCGCTCATAGCAATTAATTATCTAGAAAAACAAGGCATTGAATATCATTTTACTAATAAAGGGGATTTTCAGTTAGGTAAAACCCTGTTCCCGCGTTTACAATCTAATTCCGGTAGCTATCAACATCTGGATGCAGATGGCTATCAAATATTATTAAATTACCGTCACCCCAATAGCCTCGCTGACGAAGTAACTCTCTCAGATGTTCTTAGTGGACAAGTCAACCCCAATTTAATTAAAGACCGTCTTGTAATTATTGGCCCTACTGCGGCTAATCTAACTCCAGGTAGCTTTTATACACCTTATAGCACTTTGCCAGATCAACCACCCAGAATGCCTGCTCTGTTTATTCATGCACAGATAGCAAGCCAACTCATCGATACAGTATTGGATGGGCGACCTTTAATTTGGTATTGGCCCGACCAGGCAGAACTTATCTGGGTATGGGTTTGGTCGCTTTTAGGTAGTGTTTTAGCATGGCGATGGCGAAATCCTTTGCTTTTGCTAGTTGTGGGAACAACAGCTCTACTTAGCTTAGTAGGAATCTGCGTTGCTTTGTTTCTGCAAGGCGGATGGATACCATTAGTTCCCTCCGGTCTCGCTTTGGTGATTAGTAGCATCTGTGTGATTGCTTATACTAGCTATCAAAATCAGCGACAAACTCAGGTGATTTTTCTGCAAGTTGAAAAACAACAAGAAGCGATCGCTCAATTAAATATACTCTTAGAAGACAAAACAGCGCTTCCTGACTCCTATCTTGACTTTTCTCACCCAGCTGATTCACCAGAAATAAAATCAGGTGACTTGCTTTTAGGTGGACGCTACAAAATCTCTCAAGTTCTCGGTGCAGGTGGATTTGGCCGCACTTATTTAGCACAGGATACTCAACGCCCAGGCAATCCTACTTGTGTAGTTAAAAAGTTAATGCCAGCCCGTCAAGATCCACGCTTTTTGCAAGTTGCTCGCAGGTTGTTTCATAGTGAAGCTGAAATATTACAGTCTTTGGGTAAACATCATCAAATTCCTGAACTACTTGCTTATTTTGAAGATGACCATGAATTCTATTTAATTCAAGAATATATCGAGGGACATACCCTAAGTGAAGAATTACCACCTGTGCAGAATGTGCAGAACGAATCATTTGTGATGGAGATGCTAAAACAAGTTTTAGAAGTTCTAGAATTTGTTCACCAGCATAGAGTGATTCATCGTGATATCAAACCGACTAATATTATTAGATGCGCTCAAGATAATCGCTTGGTATTGATTGACTTTGGTGCTGTCAAATTGATGCAACCGCAAAGTAGTGAGCAAACAGAATTAGCCACAGTAGCCATCGGGACGCGGGGTTATGCACCTCCAGAACAATTTGCCGGTCATCCTCGCTTATGCAGCGACATTTATGCTTTAGGAATGATTGCTATTCAAGCCATAACAGGAATATCACCACAAGAACTCCAACCAAATCCAGAAACAGGGAATGTGATGTGGCGACAAACGGTGCAAGTAAGTCAAGGATTAGCGGCAATTTTAGATAAGATGGTTTGCTATCATTTTAGCGATCGCTATCAATCAGCCGCCGCAGTTTTACAAGATTTAAAACGTATGTATAGCAGTCCGCTTTGATTTTTGAAGTTATTTGTGTAGAGAGGGAGTGGGGAGTGGGGAAGAAGCTAGGCAGAGTAACGGACACATTAATGCATTCCAAGGTGCGGAAGCGGGTTTTGTCTGTGTAGCCACCACTTCCAGCTGTCTAGTGCTATTTAAACGCAACCTGCTACATTGTTATTGTATCGGCTGACAATGTGATTGTATCGGCTGACAATGTGATTGCATCGGCTAACAATGCGATTGCATTGACTAACAATGCGATTGCATCGACTAACAATGTGATTGCATCGACTAACAATGCGATTGTATCGGCTGGCAAAAATTACAGCTATTTTCAGTTAAATATATCTCGCAGTAAGGGCACAGCATTTCTGTGCCCTTACGATAAATGTGGTTCAAATACATGAAGACTGCTGCAACTTACCTTAGTTTTAACTTTATCTTCCTGTCCACATCGTTAGTTACCTTAGCCGGAGTGCGAACCAGTATAATAGCCTGGATATTCTTTAAAAAATTCGCAGCTAATAACTCTTCCCTTAGCGTCCTTTGCGGTTCGATACCCTAACCATGTCCACTCAACCCACAATCCAAAGCATATACACCGATGGTGCTTGCACCGGAAACCCTGGCCCTGGCGGTTGGGGAGTTGTCGTCTACTTCAGCGATGGCTCAATCCACGAAATGGGCGATGCATCCCCTCATACCACTAATAATAAAATGGAGATGCAAGCTGCGATCGCAGCCCTCCAATTCCTGCAAACATCTCAACAAACCCAACCCATCATCCTTCATACCGATAGCGAATACCTAATTAACTGTGTTACCAAGTGGGTGAAAGGCTGGAAAAAGAAAGGCTGGAAAAAGTCAGATGGTAAACCCGTTCAAAACCAAGAGCTTTTGGAAACTCTCGATGAACTTAATACCCAACAAGTAAAATGGCAACACGTCAGGGGACATTCTGGTAACATAGGTAACGAACGTTGTGATGTGATCGCTCGCACATACGCCAGTGGTAAAATTCCTTCGCTACAACAATTAACTTCGACAAATTTTTATAAATCTTTACCTTCCACAAATAAACTAAATGTAGCAAAACTAGCTGATTATGAAAAAAACTCTCGAATAACTAACCAAAGTCCGCAACAAATCAGTACTTCTGCACCAGAAATAACCGTTATGGAACCATCTACTGGGCCAACTGCGGCCGCAACCGATGAAAAACCGCCAGAAATGAGGGTTTCGCAACTCCGCAGCTTGGTCGAAACTCTGCGTATCGCTGACGAAATTTCAGAGAAAGGCTATTTAATCACCAGTTCTGAGTTAGCAGACTTGATGGATGTCCATGCCAGCGCTGTTACCAGTCGGGGAGATCAATGGCGCTGGCGAAACTGGATAGTGTCACGAGTACGCCGTGAAGGAAATCAAATTCTTTGGGAACTAGAACGCGGGGATCAAGTGGGAGGTGAAGAGGAGTAGGGAGCAGGGGGAGCAGGAGAAGAAGCAAGGGAGCAAGGGAGAAGAGTTTTCCCCTCTGCACCCCGCACCCTGCCCCTCTGCCTCTTTCCCAATGCCCAATGCCCCACTATATATACTTGCGTCCCCGCCACTCACGTGGCTTGCGGAACGCAGATAAGAAGATTCGCAGCACAGCTAAGGGATCAGCTAAAGGGGAAAGCCAGAATAACCAGCCACCTTTAGCGCTTTTGCGATCGTAAGAAGGTGCGATCGCAATTAGCATAGCAAAGCGAATCACAACCAGAAATAAATTTAGTCCCAGTAAAATAAGTGGGGGAGTAAAGGAATAAGCGAGTGGGGGAGATATCAACAGAAAAGTGAGAACAATTAAAAGAGGTAGACCTTGAACAGATGTAAGTAGCCATAAATCTCCCCACAACTGCGAACGAGAAGTTGCATCTTTGAGATCGAGACTCCGCCCCCATTCCTTCCACGTCTCCATCGCCCCTTCATACATCCGTACTTTTAGCACCTTTGCGCCATCTAAAAAGCCCACCTTATACCCTTGAACAGCAATATTCCGTGCCAAAGTGACATCATCACAAAAAGAACCACTCGCACTGCTATAGCCACCCACAGCAGCTAAAACGGAGCGACGACACAAAAAACACTGCCCATTTGCCATCACTCGTTCTGGCTGCTCTGTATTGATCCCAGCCGGGTCAAATCGGTAAAGCAGAGTCATCAACAAAGCTGGTTGTAGCCAGCACTCTCCTGGATATTTGAGCATGAACTGGGGTGAAAGGGAAACGAGATCATAGCCTTGTGCTTCCGCCGTCTTCACCAAACCAGCAACCAAACCAGGATGCGGTTGAATATCAGCATCCAGCCCCAGAAACCACTGACTACCCTCAGAGCTAAATAGAAAACCGTTATGCAACGCCCAAGGACGCCCCACCCAACCAGAGGGTAAGGGATCATCTGTCATCACACGAAAGCGCGGATCTTTCTGCTGTGTCGCTTTTACCAAGTCGGGTGTACCATCACTGGAGTTGCTGTCTACAATAATAATTTCCCGAACTTCGTAGCTTTGCTGACTTAAACCAGCTAACAGAGGGCTAATGCGAAGCGCTTCGTTTAAAGTGGGAACGACAACGCTAACCTTACCCAAAAGCTCTAACGTCGGCTGTTGCGGTTCTATTGGAGGATGCCGTCTTGGGCCCTTTAACAGGCGCGAAAACAGAATCGCCGTTGCTGGTACTTGGATAAGTAGCAATAAAAGGGAAATGCCGCTTTCTACTATCAAAGCGTTGTCTACTGTTGTCAAAATACTTATCAATTAAAATCGCGGTTATACAAAATAAATGGGCATGGGGCATTGGGGATGGGGCATTGGGCATGGGTTATTCTCCTTGTATCCTTTCCCTGCCCCCAATCGTTCAGTCGCCAATCCCCAGCCCCCAAAGAAGCTTATTTCAAGGCAACTTTAACGCTTCTTGCCACCGAGACTTCGTTGCTTGCTGGTTCAACAGCAACTGGAACAGGAGTGGTTGAACTGCTTAACCACAGAGCCACGGCGGGAACTACACCAAGGAATAAGCCGAGCAACACGGGGATGTAGAATCCAGCGGCCAAGCTTAGTCCGGCGGCGAAGGCAAAGTTAGTTAAATAAACGACTAAGGGCAGATTAAGTTGCGATCGCTCTAATTTAATCGAAGCGTTTCTCCACAACAATCCTGCCACAGTCATAAACAGGGCACTAGTGCCAAACCAACCTGCATAGTTCTGGTAAGGTGTGCCAAAGAAAGCTCCTGGTTGTTCCCAATACCAAAAAGGTAGAGAAGTTTGACTCATCGCTGGCTCAAGGGCAAAATCCCAGCAAGTGAAGAGTAAAGCACCAACGGCTATAGCCGCAATATGGCGTCCCCAACTAGGTTTTTGTGCCACTTTCAAACCAGTTCTCGCAATTAAATAAGACGACAGCCCAACATAGAACCAAGATAAAGGAATTGTGAAAGGAACTAGCCCCGCAATCTTATAACCCAAGCCACTTAAGTAGCTATAATCACCAAATGGAAAACCCGTGCTGGTTCCCAGTAGTTCACTACCTAAGGAAATAAACATAGCCGGCAGCATAAATGCTAACCAAGCTCCTAATCCCAGCGTTCGGTAGGCATAAATAGAGACAGCTATTGTCCCCAAGATGATATCAACTACACCGCCACCTGCCATACTTAACTGTACGGCAGTTTCTCCAACCTGCGATAAGTTGAAAAGTATTTCGGCATTAGGTACGACCAGTAGCATCCCTACCAGTCCAAAAGCTTTTGACACGATATGACCAATCAGGCATACGCGTTCAGCAATAACAAGTTGTCTCATGATAATTCCTTAACAAGATGTGACACGCGGCTACTCGGCTGCTAACAGTTTACAAATGTTTAACAACATATTTAACTACTTTGTGCCGCAATTCTCTACAAACTTGTTTGGCTTTCTTGGGAAGAGCATAACAGCCTATTGATTGAAGCTATAAAAAATATGATGATAGATTTACTAGTCTAAGCTATATAGTCACAAATCTACATAGTTTCATCTGCAAAAACTTCTGATTTGTTGTCCCACTGATACCTGTATGATGAAACACTCCCTCCAAGCAGGGATCTGGTTGAGGCAGGACAATCACCATAGATTAAGCAAGCTCTACAGTAAGTGTGAAGATTGACACATTTATCCCCAAAAATCACGGCAGGGGCTACTAGGTATACCGTAATCTAGAGGTTGTTGATAAACAGCTTCTAACTTAATGACTAACAGACGCCAATTTTTAAAAGGGGTGGCAGGGCTTTCTGGCTTATCTTTAGCTGGTTGTGGCTGGAGGCTAGCTGAAGTACGTGCTAATTCTAATACTTCGGGTCAACGTGATCAACTTTATATATTTACCTGGACACAATATACTGACAACCAATTACTGAAAACTTTTAGCACCCAAACCGGCATGAAAGTGCTAGCTGATGTATACGATTCCAATGATGTCATGCTGGCTAAGTTCCAAGCTGGAGGCGGTGGCACTTACAGCATCATTTATCCATCGGATTACATGGTGCAAAAGATGGTAGACAAAGGTTTATTAACAGAAATAGATCACGATCGCTTAATCGGTTTAGAGAATTTATTCCCCCGGTTTCAGAATCCTAGCTATGACCCCAATAACCGATATAGTATCCCTTTTAACTGGGGGACAACAGGTTTACTTTACAATTCCGAAAAACTTAAAGATGCGCCACAAGACTGGGATTACCTTTGGCAAAACCAAAAGCAACTTAATCAGCAGATGACCTTGCTCAATGATGTTAGAGAAGTGATGGGTGCGACGTTACGGATGCTAGGTTACTCTTATAACTCAAAAAATGAACAAGAAATAAAACAAGCTTATGAAAAGTTGAAAGTGCTAAAACCTGCGATCGCACGTTTTGACACAGACGCTTGGCAAAATCAAATTCTGGCGGGAGATTTACTATTGGCGATGTGCTATTCAGCAGATGCGGTAAGAATTTCTCAAGAAAACCCTAAACTAAAATATGTGATTCCTCGCAGTGGTTCTTCACTATGGACAGATACTATTGTAATTCCTAAAACAGCCCCAAATTTAGCTGGAGCTTATGCTTGGATTAATATGATTTTGCAACCAGAATTAGCAGCCCAAATCAGTCAACGTCTGAATATTTCTACGCCTAATAGTGCTGGATTTGAGCAATTGCTAAAGACAATCCAAAATAATCCTAATTTATTTCCCTCAGAGGCACTTTTAGCAAATTGTGAACGTGTTACTCCTATAGGAGAATTTGAAGAGGTTTATGATCGCTATTGGACTCAATTAACTAGTGGGTAAAATAGTTAGGAGTTAGGAGTTAGGAGTTAGGAGTTATAAATGGTGAATTTCCCAAAAAGTGATATTTCTAAAATAGAAGAATTGCATCGTCCACCAGCGAATTGGCTCCAACCTTTGGTATTACTTGTACCATCTGGGATTTGGTTATTACTTTTATTGGTGCTGCCAACTTTAATAATTTTCCAGTTAAGTTTAGTTGCAGACATCCGACCAGGAGATTTGGTCAATCCCAACGGATTCCAAAACTATATCCGAATATTCGACCCACTTTATTTACAAGTAATTGGGCGATCGCTATTTTTTGCCTTTGGTACTACAATAATTTGTTTAATTTTGGGTTTCCCCGTCGCCTATTGGATTGCTCAAATAGCGCCGCAGCGTTGGCGAAATTTGCTACTATTAGGCTTTGTCTTGCCTTTGTGGACTTCCTCGTTACTCCGTTCCTATGCTTGGATTACAATTCTTCGTCCTACTGGTTTATTGAACAGTTTACTCAGCAGTTTAGGTTTGCCTACTTTACAATTACTTAACCAGAGTCAAGCTGTATTTATTGGCATGAGTTACAGCTTGTTACCATATATGGTTTTGATTTTATATGCTTCACTTGAAAAGTTAGACAAGCGGTTGCTAGAAGCAGCGGCTGATTTAGGTGCAAATCCAATGGAAACTTTTTTCCAAGTAACCGTACCGCAAATTTTCCCTGGAATTGCGGCTGCTTCTATGCTTGTATTCATCACAGGCTTAGGAGATTTTGTCGATCCAGAATTACTTGGTGGTGCTTCTAGTATGACGGCAGCGCGGTTAGTTTATAACCAGTTTCTGGGAGCAACGCAAAATTGGGGATTTGGTTCAGCTTTAAGTATGACGTTAATTTTGCTTGTTAGTATTGCGATCGCATTTTTAATTAAGTTTGGCGAGGCTGCGCCCAAACGCTAAACTTTTCGTCACTCATTTATAATAAGGGCATCAAACGCCAGCGAGACAACGGTTATGCTCTCACCTGATCTCAAAAATGCGTTACCAACGACTAATGAACTTCCTTGTTCAGACGATACGCCAGTGGATAACGAGGATCAAAACTTTTTGCCCAATATTTTACTCTTCTTACTCAATTCCATTTGGGCAAATCGTATGGATTGGTACTTCGGAGTAGATATGGGAGTATATCACACCACAGGAGTAAATCCCAGAGTACCTGTAGTGCCAGATGCTTTTTTAAGTGTAGGAGTAGAACGGAAAAAGGGTGGTAAATCACGTAAAAGCTACGTAGTTTGGGAAGAAAATGGGATAGTTCCAATATTCACATTAGAAATGGTATCCCACACCCCCGGAGGTGAATACGACGAGGAGCTAGATATATATAAAAAACTCGGTGTATTGTACTACGTAATTTATAACCCTGAGTTTTGGCGGCGCGACCAACATCAACCCTTTGAAGTGTATAAGTTAATAGATGGAAACTATCAACTACAAATAGGTGAACCCTATTTGATGCCAGAGGTGGGGTTAGGTATTGGGCGACACCAAGCTGTAATTGGCGGGATACAACAAGAGTTTTTATGTTGGTATGATGAGCGAGGAAATCGCTACTTGACAGATGCAGAACAGGCAGAACAGCAGCGACAAAAGGCTGAACAATTAGCGCAGTATTTACGTTCCCTAGGTGTAGATCCAAATAATCTACCTGGTAATTAAGGCTATGGCATTTCCAAAATTATCAATGATTTGTCACCAGAAGTAAATGGTTAGAATCATCTATATTACTGTTAATTAATCCCTTAATTGTAGCGAGAAACTCATGCTCTAAATAAGGCTTAGTCAAGTAAGCCTTTGCACCCAATTCTTGAGCAAGCTGACGATGTTTTTCAGCACTGCGAGATGTGAGAATCACTACAGGTATTTTTGCTAAATTTGGGTATTGACGGAAATTACTCAACAACTCAAAACCATTCATTCGTGGCATTTCTAAATCGGATATGACAACTCGAATTTCTGGATGCAACTGCAACTTTTCTAGAGCTTCTACACCATTTTGAGCCTGTATTACTTGATAACCAGATTTTTGCAGTGTCAGAGAGAGAGTTTGACGCAGACTAATCGCGTCATCTACTACTAAAACAACTTTTGGTGATTTATTATCGGGTTCCTGAGAATAACTAGGTTGGGTTTCTATGGGTAATTTATTATCTGGCTCTTGAGAATAGCTGGGTTGGGTATCTATAGTTGTTGTGGAAGTAGATGCAACAAGTAATGGCGTAGATGAAAAACTATGTCCCGATATCGGCAAAGCTTTTTTATTTGAGAAAGAAGCTACTGGTAGCGCCATAATATCAAGCGTTGTTTGTTGGATCTCGCAAGACTTTACCAGCAATGAAGCATCAATCACTAAGATGAGATTACCATTGGCTAAACTACTACAACCATAAATGTATTTTGGTGGTGCGATCGCATTTCCTAAAGGTCTGATTACCAGTTCTTGTTCACCAATAATCTGGTCAACTTCCAAAGCTACCTTTTCCTGATTCCGTCGTAGCAAAAGCACCGGATTTTTCGCTACGCTTGGGTCGTGAGTATTTGATGTGTTGTATGGAGTACTACTATTAAAAAATGAACCATTATAATCAATCAACTTTGAAAGCTGACGGAGGCTGACCATAGTCTCATCATTATCTATGTTCCAATGCAAGACTTTTTTTCCTTCGATCTCTTTAACCTGTTGTTCAGAAGGAACCACTATTTTTTCAATACTGTCCAAAAGAAGTGCATAAACAACACCTTTGGCTTGAACTAGCATTAATTTTTCTGTAGTCATAGAAAAAGGAATTTTGAGTATGAATATTGTTCCTTGGTTAGGCGAGGATTCAACTGAAATTGAGCCGTTGAGTGCGCGCATTTGAGTACGCACAATATCTAAACCCATACCGCGCCCAGAAATTTCGCTAACTTTACTAGCAGTAGAAAACCCAGGCGAAAATATCAAATCTAGAAGTTCAGGTTCAGCCAGATTAGAACCATAGCTTCTAATTTTGTCTTCAGTTTGTATGGGATAAAATTCAACAGCTTTTCTGCGAATTCTGTCTAAATTCAATCCCATCCCATCATCCCGAACTTCAATAATAGTTTGGCTACCCTGATGATAGGCACAGATTTCGATTAAACCTTGTTCTGGTTTGCCAAGCTCTCGGCGAACTTGCGGAGATTCAATACCGTGATCAAAAGCATTCCGTACTAAGTGTAATAACGGATCGTACAGCTTTTCTGCGATCGCTTTATCTACTAATACCTCAGTACCAGTAAGTTTCAATTCTACAAGTTTGGCATGAACATCCCCCAACTTATTTACCATGTGGGGGAAACGATTCAGGATATTGCCCAAAGGCGACATTCGTGCTTCGACTAAGCTATCTATAATATTAAGAGTTAAATTCTCTTGTTTGTCACTAATTTGAGCCGCTTGCGTCACGAGCAAGTCAAGAGATTCTGTGGTTTCTTGTAGTTGCAGTGTCTCTTCTATTGCTTCATGCAATGTAGTATGGAATTCTGTATATACATCCATTTCTAAAGAGTCAAATTTAACTGCAAAATTTTGCGTTTGCTTTGAAGCAATATTTTGTATTTGTAATGGTAAATCACGTAATTGATTTAAAGTAGTTTGGTGTCTAGTAAGTTGCCGCATTAATTGTTCAATTATTTCTTTAACTTGTTCATCTTGCAAACTCCGTCGTTTTTGGTAAATCAGCAATTCTCCTGCTAGATAATTGAGGCGTTGTAGTCTATCTGTATCTACTCGAATAAATGAAGGTTGGCGGAGATTTTTAGTTTGAACATACTGTGATTTATCTTCTATTTCTTTATTGATTTGTGTAGCCAAATCAGGCATGACTTCAATAGCTGTTTCTGAAACATCTATAACTACCTGCTCACTGACAGCTAAAGAATCATCAGTCTTGATCGCCACGACTTCAGGAATAAGATTTTGGTTAGCGTCTTCTCCCCATATCGCTTCTAGTAAGTTATCAGTTATTTGAGAAGATAGAGGCTGAGATATTTCTTTAAGAACTAGCAGTTTTTGTAACTTGGGGCTATCAAGCCAATTTTTCTCTTTGCCAGTAACAGGAGGATAGTTTTTATATTCTTTCGCTAATGTATGAATTCGAGTTTGTAATGTTTTAATTACCAAGAGGTAACTGTCAGCTTTGTTAATAGAATATTCAAACTTTGCTACTGCAAATAGGATAATTAAAATGATCCCATGTCGATAAATACAAAGATTTTGATTATCTTCTTCATCTTTAATAAAATCAAGAAAATTATTTAGCCAATTTTCAAGATAATTAAGTAATTCTTTGTTTCCTAGCCTAGGAACTAGCAAGGTTAAATTAAGCTCTACCTCTGGTATTTGTAGTTCGTGATTAAACCAGCCAAAAATGTAGCGGATTACTTTTAAATAAAATTTTGCAGTTGTTGGGTTTACAGGTTCGTTTTTAGTATTATCAGAGGTAGTGAGAAACTGGTAAAATTCTTCTTCATTGATGATAAATGTGTCAGTAGATGAATTATTTTGTAATTCCCCAGATAACTCATTATTTGCCAGTGTTGCGAGTTTTTGCAAACCTGGAGAAGCTTCTCCACCAAATGTGCGATCGCCTTCTAATACCAATTTTTGTGCTTGTTGTAAATCTGTAAGAGCAATTTCTGCAATTTGCTGCACCTGAGCGGGGTTTGCTTGCAGCGCTGACAAAATTGTTTGGGAAATTTCTCCCAATCCAGGTAAATTTAGAGATTCTGCTAAACCGAGAAACACCTCAGCTTGAGATTGTAAAAACTCTATAAACTCCTCATTATTTGGTGGATTGTTAACAACTTCAGCAATAGTGTTTAGACGTTGTTCTACTCCTGCTTCAAAAACGGACTGCACAATATCAAAGCCCAGTTCTTCAGAAGTGGGAATATGAGACTCAGCACCAAATGCATCACCCAGTTTTTCTTGCAATTGTGCAAAAACCGAACTTGCTCGGTGCAGCAGTTCTTCATTATTAATATTGCTACCTATTAGCTCGGTATTTAATGCTATACTCAAACACTCATAAGCTTGTAGTAAAAGTGTTTGTAATTCATCATCAACCACTACTTTTGGGTTGTATAGAGCTTTAAATACATCTTCTAAAAAGTGGGCTATCATCTTAATTACTTCTAGCCCAACATTAGCAGCACCACCTTTAATTGTATGAGTAGCCCGCATTAAGTTATGAACTTTGGTAATGCTATAACCTTCCGATAAGCTAAATAGTTCTTGCTCAATAATTTGGACTAATTCCGGGGCTTCAGCTAGAAAGTAGATGTATCCTTGTTCACGAATTTCGTTATCTGTAATCATAATTAGGGAGTTGGGAGTTATAAGTGAGGAGTTAGGAGTTAGGAGTTGGGAGTTAGGAGTTAGGAGTTGGAAGTTGGGAGTTGGGAGTTGGGAGTTGGGAGTTGATCAACCAATTGATTTTTCAGTTGTCTTGACTATTGAACTCAAAATCCGAATGATTTCGTCTGCATAGATTAGTTCATTGGTTAAATCAATATTTACTAGTTTGGACTGTTGTAGTAGACGTAGCCAGTATTTGGTTTCTCTAGCTTCTTTGTATGCAATATACATTTTTGCCAAGAAATCCTTTCTACTCTGGCCACCGCTAGCCTCTTCAACATTCGCACCAATACTTGTTCCACTTCGTAGTAATTGCTTAGAAAGCACATATTCCCGTTGCTCTTGCAGTCTAATATATAGGTGAATAATTTCCAAAGCAAATTGAAAACTCTTCTGTTGAATAATACTCTCTGCCAATTACTCTTCTCCTATCTTCAACTCAAAAGCTACAATTAATTAAGGTCAAAGCATTTTTAAATTTGTCAACAAAATAGTGATTTATCTAATTAATGCTTTAACCCAATAACTCCTAACTCCTAACTCCTAACTATTTTTCATTTCACTTTAAACTTACTAGCAGTTGTTAATAACTCTTGCGCCATCCCTGACAACTCTTGAAACACAGTAGCAATTTCTTGAGATTCAGCAAAAGTTTTATTAGCAATTTCTGCTACATCCTGCATTGACTTTGTGACTGTTACAGATTGCGTCATTTGTTTTTGAGTTGCTGCGGTAATCCGCTCAATTAGCTGACTAATTTCGGCAGTTGCAGAAACGATCGCATTTAAGTTTTGACGAGTGTCACTAACAAGATTTGTACCTTCTACCACCTGCTGAATGCCAATTTCCATAGCTACTGCAACTTCCCCGGTTTCTGCTTGAATCTCCTGGACTAGTTTTTCTATTTCGATGGTTGCTGCTGCTGACTGGCGAGATAAAGAACGAACTTCATCAGCTACAACTGCAAAGCCTTTGCCATACTCACCGGCACGGGTGGCTTCAATGGCTGCATTCAGAGCTAATACGTTTGTCTGTGTAGCAAAATTACCAATCAAATTCACCACTTTGGAGATTTTTTGCGAAGATTCACTGAGGCGTTTAATCTTTTTGCTGGTTTGAGCAACAGTTTCACGAATTCCTTGGATTGCTTTTACAGTCAGGTTCATCGCAGCATCGCCAGACTCTACAGTTTGATTGGCTTGTTGCACCGCTACTTGCACTAATTCAGCATTCGCCACCACAGCTTGAGTAGAGTCCACCATCTGTTGAATGTCACCTAAAGCTGCGGTAATTTCCTCCAATTGTTGTTGCGCCAGATTGGTCAATCCGGCTAGTGAAGCGTCGCTGTTACTGGAAGTTTGGGCAACTTGTTGAGCAGCCCCCTGTACCTGAAGAACTATTTGCCGCAGTGCTTGCAGGGTATTATTGTAAGCATCTGCGATCGTGCCTAGTTCGTCCTCTGTAATCGGTGCGCGTACTGTTAAGTCGCCGTTGAGGGCGGGTCTGAGGGCTGTTAGGAGTTGAATAGATCGTTGTTGTAGTAACTCCTTGGCTGCCTTTTCTCGTGCTGCGGCTTCTGCTAATTTTGCTGACTGCGCTTGTACTTGTTGCAAATATTCGGTTTGTTGTAATGCCAACCCTAACTGGCTACCAATGCGTGCTAACAAGGTAACTTGCGATTCTTCCCACTCACGAGTTCCAGAATTTTGATAAGCTGCCAGCAATCCCCACAATTGCTCTCCAGCAAATACAGGAACAATTACATAAGCTTTAACTTCAAATTGCTCTAAAACTTCAATGTGGCAAGGAGAATGGCCTACCTGATAGATATCATTTACAACAAAGCTTTCCCCTTGGGCATATCGACCTCCTTGACTTTCTTGTAAGTGGGTATCTTCCCAGACAGTTTTGATATCGGGGCCTACCAGTTTTACCCAAGTATGAGCTACTGATTCTGCTACAAATTCGCCAGTCCAATTAGGGCTGAAACGATAGACGGCGACGCGATCGCACCGCAGTAATTGGCGTACTTCTTGAGTGGTTGTTTTGAAGATTTCTTCTACATCTAAAGATTGCCGGATGCGGTTACTGATCTTAGTAACAGCTTTCTCTTGTTCTGCTATCTGAGCTAGTTTCTCAGATTTAATGCGAACTAATTCTAAATAATCTATTTGTGATTTAGCTAGGCTAAATTGCAAGCTAATCTGAACCAAAAAGTTCGCTTCCCAAGTTTGCCATTGACGGGGGCCAGAATTTTGATAAGCTGCCAACAAACCCCACAATTTTTCCCCGAAGAATATAGGAACAATTATGTAAGCTTTGGCTTCAAACTGCTCTAAAATCTCAATATGGCAGGGAGCAAGCCCTTCTTCATAGGTGTCATTAACGATAAAGTTTTCACCTCTGGCATACCTACCTCCTTTAGTGTCTTGTAAGTAGGTATCGTCCAAAACGGTTTTAATATCAGGCCCTACCAGTTTTGTCCAACCATTACCCACAGACTCAGCCACAAATTCACCACCCCAGTCAGCGTTAAAGCGATAGACAGCGACGCGATCGCATCGCAGTGATTGACGCACTTCTTGAGTGGTTGTTTTGAAGACACTATCTACATCTAAGGATTGTCGAATGCGGCTAACTATCTTAGTGAAAGTTTTTTCTTGTTCAACTATTTGAGCTAGTTGTTCAGATTTCGTCTGCACTTGTTCCAGATATTCTCCTTGTGAGATAGCCACACCAAATTGCAGCCCAATTTGAGTTACAAAGCTTTCTTCCCAAGGTTGCCAATCACGAGGCCCAGAATTTTGGTAAGCTGCCAACAAACCCCATAATTTTTCTCCAGAAAAGATGGGGGCAATGATGTAAGCTTTCATTTCATACTGCTCTAAAATGTCAATATGACATTGAGCATGGCCCATTTTATAGATGTCATTGGCCACAAAACTTTCGCCTTTAGCATAACGTCCTCCTTGAGTGTCTTGTAAATGGCTATCTTCCCAAACCATGTAAAAATCAGGACCGACCATTTTTATCCAGCCATTACCCACTGACTCAGCAACGAACTCGCCACTCCAGTCATCTTTGAAGCGATAGACAGCGACGCGATCGCATTTTAGTAATTGACGTATTTCTTGAGTGGTTGTTTGAAAAAGCTTTTCGACATTTGATGCCCGCAAAATTTTGTCGATGACTTTAGCTACCGATTTTTTTGCTAGTATGCGCTGTTGCTGTTCTTTTTGGAATTCAAAGCTCTGCAATTTGTAGGTCAGTTCTGTTGTAATTTGAGATAATAGGCTGATTTCTACTTCTTGCCACTGCCGTGTCGAGTAGCAATTATTTACTGCTAGTAACCCCCATACTTTACCTTCTACTACAATTGGTAAACTTAAACTAGCTTTGATTTGAAATTTATCTAACAGTTGCTTTTGATAGGGTGTAAGTTGTATCTGATTGATATCGTCAATAACTACAGGTTCTATATAGTCTTGATTGGCATATAAACCAAAAACAATCCCTGGAATATTTTCGCCTAAAGTCGGTGTCCAACCGAGTGTTCTAGATTCTGCTAAAACATTACCTGACTCAAGGGAAGTAAACTGATAAATTAAGGTGCGATCGCAGCCAATCTTTTCTCTAATTTGCGCTACAGTGATTTTGAATAGTGTATTAAGGTCTGGAGCCTGGCGCATATGAGTTGCAATGTCTTGCAACTGCCGCCGCGAAGTTTTAAATTCCTGAGCGATCGCATTTAATAAAGATATTTCATTGTTAGCAATATTTGTTATATCATCTCTACCATTTTGATTTTCTAATTCAGAGATTAAATGCTGATTCTCATGGCTATTATACAAAAATGTCATTTGATTATCCTCAAATTTTGTGGCTTGTAATAGGTTGATACTTTACAGGTAAGAAGGAACTGGTATTTTTCCATCAACAATTAGGAGATGTCAAAATACTATATCTATGTTTAATTATGAATCCCCCACATGGGAGCTTGAATAATCGTTATGGCATCCAAATTAAAAATCATATCCTCGGAATCGTTAATAAAGTATCCCTGCAAAAAAGGTGATATTTTAGGATAAAATAATTCGGTGGTTGGGGGTTTCATCTGTTGAGTATCTAGCCATTCAATATCTATAAGCTGTCGCACCAATAGTCCTAAATACTTACCCTTGTTTTCCAGAACAATCGCCATCATTTTTGAAAGTAAGTTTGATCCTTGCAAAATTGGAGGATAACCTAACATTGCCTCTAAATCCACCAACCACAGCATCTCACCCCGCCAGTTATAAATGCCTAAAACACTACTGGGCATCTGAGGAACGCCACATATTTCAGGTAATGGTAGTTGCAAGACTTCTGTGATATGTTGCAACGAGATTACGGCTGTATCACTGGCTCCCAAATTAAAACTTAAAAACTTTTCCCTGGTTTCCAAATTTATTTATCCTTTTCTTTGATGATTTATTGGTAGCAACTATTTGCAATCGTTATTTATTAATCAACCGCTTCAAAGTTACTACTAATTCCTCTCGATCAATCGGTTTTGACAAATAACCATCAGCACCCAACATATTGCCCCAAATTTTATCTACATCACTATTTTTTGTAGAGCAAAAAACTACAGGTATTTGGCTAGTATTGGGGTTGTTTTTCAGCTCTCGGCAAATTTCAAAGCCACTTTTACCTGGTAATATTACGTCGAGAAATATTAGGTCTGGCTTATTCTTATCTATTTTATCTTGAGCCTCTTCACTGCTTTTGGCACTAATCACAGAATAACCTGCCTGTTGCAAGTAACGGCTGATTATTTCCATATCTGTTAAGCCATCTTCAACAACTAAAACAGTATTCATGGTAATTATCCATTAAAATATTTTCAGAATGTAAACAGATTTAGACATACAAACAAATCCTAAATGATTTGTGAATAAAGGCATGGAAGATACTAGAGACTAACCTTTAGCTCTTTTGCCACAACCACTATTTCATAATTCAAATAGGACTGCTAGAATACAAAAAACGTATTTGTCTAATTTTGATCTAATCTTTATCTATTAACCTCAGAAAAAGTACGTAATAAACACTTCTGAGTAATTAAAATTTCAAGGTAATCAGATAAATTATCAATAAAATTACTAATTTAATCTAATTACAAGCCTCTAAATTAGATTTACTCTTATCGATAGATACACTCGCTGTAGGTAAATACTTACGTACTATACCCATTACCTTATCAGCTACTACAGGTTTAGTGAGAAAATCTGTAGAACCAACTACTTTGGCACGAACTCTATCTATAAGACCATCACTGCCTGTTAATATAATTATTGGTGTATTGGTAAAGGTAGATATCCGTCGCAACTGAGTGCAAATTTCGTAACCACTAGCAACTGGCATAACCAAATCCAAAAAAATCAGGTCTGGTTTATCCTGAATGAGGTTTGGTAGAGCTTGTACAGCATCTTGAATCTTAATAAACCTCAGTCCATTGGAAGTGATAATATCCTCTAGGATTTTACAGACCTGAGGGCTATCATCTACACAAGCTACTAGTGGAGCAGTCCGCTTCTTTAGTTGTGTGCTGTTAGAGTTATTGTTGACTTCGATAACTCCTAAGGGCAAGTCAGGTACTTCCACCAATTCGATGATTCCTTTAAGAATGTAAGGAAGCAACGAACGAGTTAATGGCAGTACACTCTGCTTCATTTTCACTGCTAAATCTCGCAGAGTAAATTTGCCGTTGATTAAATTGACAAAGTTTTTGTAGACAGATGGGCTTACCATCTGCTGGAGTTGTTCTGGCCGCCGGAGAACTGGTGCCAAGTCAGGAGAACAATTTGCTAAACCAGCTTCTGACCAAATTTTCCACGAGTCTTGCATATGTTTTACAGACATTTCTGCACTCGTGAAGCTCATTGGTGTTTCTAAGATAACTTCTTGGCTGCGATTGCAACTTATAGAAGCAAAATTTCCTTGCAGAGCTAGGTCAAATAATAGTTCTACTATCGTGCTTTCCGCAATAGACTGAATCTGTTCCCGCTGGATTTTCTGTTTTTTATAAAATATTTCTAGAAGGCGATAATCCCAGTAATCGATTGATACGTCTTGTAAACGCAACTGCAATTTATCAATATCAATTTGAGGACAATTTTGGGACATATGTCTACGCCAGCGCCGAAAAGGGTGAGTTCCACCTGTTGCCCAAACTATGCGTCCTAGCCGGTAATAAAAAGTCCATTGACTGCCCTTTGAACTTTTAATATTTAATTTGCCATTGTATTGCAACTGAGTACAAGTTTTAAACTCATTAACTATGTTATTTGAAAAAATAAGTTCTGGGTGGGTCATACTTTATTCCTTTTATTAGAAAGCCAGGCGTTGAAAAACCCACACTAGCTATATAGTGGTCACTAGATATGTCAACAAGTGCAAATACATTCGGTATATATCGAACTAAATCAAGTTTATTAAAAGTAAAAAAGATGTGGAAATGGCAAAGTTTATGCTAGCCAATAAGCTATTTATTAGAAAGGTCATTATTGGCATACTTTATTTCTCTCCTAATATTTAATTTTTCAATTATGTTGCTATAATCCACATCATTATTAATATGTTATTTTAAGAATTTTTCTAGGAAATCATATCCGTATAACTTCTGAATTTTTGTTTGAAAAGAATCATCAGTTTCTAGAAATTTTTGTTTTAGTTATTGAGATTGGCAACAAATGTTAAAAATATTGATTTAAATTAATATTTATTCATACATATTACTTAGCTTGAAGTTATCTAGAGAACATTATACTTACAAAAAAGGCGTGCTACTAAGAAAAGTAGCAGCCATTGATAGAGTATTTATTGAGGAAAATTTCTTTAAGGTTGGTTGTGGTTTTGATAACTTAAAACAGCTGCTCTAAGATTACTTTGATGTTCTGAAAGCAACCGATCGCCCTCGTCTTTTTCCAAACCAGTCCAGTGCATTAATAGCGCTAGCTTAACCCATTTACCACTGCGTTCTAATAAAAAGCCAGCAGCTTCTCGACTTAAACCTGTGAGGTCTTGCAAAATTCGCAAAGCGCGATCGCGTAACTTTTGATTTGTTACTGCTACATCCACCATGCGATTGCCATAGACCTTGCCTAGCTTGACCATCACTCCAGTGGAAAGGATATTTAAAGCTAATTTTGTTACTGTACCAGCTTTCAGGCGAGTTGAGCCAGCGATTATTTCTGGCCCTGTCAATAGGCGAATGTCAATATCGGCATCAAAGCTAACTTGTTCAGCCGGAACACAGGCAATAAAAATAGTAGTGGCTCCCCGTTGACGAGCAGCATGAAGCGCACCGTGCACATAAGGTGTTGTCCCACCAGCAGTAATACCAACTACTACATCTAGCTGGGTAATTTGTCGTTGGGCGATCGCAGCCTCGCCATCTTGGATGCTATCTTCTAAATCCTCGGAACTGCGTACCAGTGCGCCAGCCCCACCAGCAATAATCCCCTGTACCAACTCTGGGGGTGTACAAAAAGTAGGTGGACACTCAGCAGCATCCAACACTCCTAACCTGCCACTTGTGCCTGCACCGATATAAAATAAGCGTCCTCCGTGGCGCAAACGTTCTGCGGTACGCTCAATTGCTTGTGCCAACTGAACTTTCGCCGCCGCAACCGCCTCGACTGCTTTTTGGTCTTCGCTATTAAACAGCTCCACCAATTCCAGAGAACTGAGCTGGTCTAAGTTAAGACTGTTAGGATTTACCAGCTCGGTTAAAAGATGTCCACGTTCCTGCAAGTTTGTCATTTGTCCTTTGTCCGTTGTCCGTTGTCACGTTGTCCGTTGTCATTAGTCACTTAGCGACCAATGACCAATGACCAATGACGAATGACCAATGACCAATGACCAATGACTAATGACTAATTACAACAATCCTTCCAATTTGCGACGCATCTTCTCTAGTTCAGAATCAGATAATTCTGGTTCTTCTAGTGGCTGTTGATTGAGAGGGAAAGTGTCTTCAACAGTATCCTCCTTCTGGGCATCTACTTGCCAGTCGGTTTGTTCGACGTTAAGTTCTGGGGGAGTTACAACTAAATTGCTGTTTTCTGGGATGATTTCCCATTCATATCCAGCACTTTCGCAAAATTCCTTGATTTCCTCAGCATCGATTGGCTCTGGCGTAGGTGAGGGGAAATCCTGAGCTTCCAGCATCAGGGCAAAGCGCGTCGCGTCGTCTTCTGACTCGAACATCAGAATTTTGTTGCGATCGCCCTCCCGAATTGTGTGAATCCCCTCATTTTCGGTTCGAGCATTAAAAATTAACACAAAGACACGCATTGGTGTAATCATCTGTCTTTTTTTAAGGTCTATTCATATTAAAGTTTGACGTTGTGCCTGTGCGAAAGTCACAGGAACAATTTTCACTCTATTGAGATCAGATTTACCGGAAAACGCCAATATTATTAAGCATAAGTATTGGATCAGGGAAATACCGTGACTCAACCAATTAGCTCTTGGGTTTAGTTGGCGTATCCTGGAAATGGCATACTGAATCAATGTGTCAGTTAATGCTTGTGTGTGCCAGCAACATCGGGCAATTAATACAGTGAAAGCAAATGACTAAATCTCCCAATCAAGATATTCTGTCTCCGTCCCCTATCCGCAAGCGTCTGTGGTTGCTGGTGTTGAGTCGGGGTAGTATTACTTTGAGCGGACTTTTACTGTTAGGAGTTGTCGTTGGTATTTGGCGGTTGTGGACTTTTGTCCAAACAGAGCTAACGCCGTTGGCACAACAAAGTCTGACTACTACACTCAACCGTCCGGTAAAACTAGGAAGAGTCACACAATTTTCCTTGACAGGGGTGCAGTTTGGGGCTTCAGCTATCCCGGCGACACCCACAGATCCAGATCGGGCCACAATCGAAACTGTAGAGGTGGGTTTTGACCTGTTACAACTAATCTTTAACCGCAACTTAAAGCTAGATGTTACCTTAGTCAACCCAGATATTTACATTGACCAGGATGACCAAGGACGCTGGATTTCCACTAAAATAGCGTCGTCACGTGAAGGCGGTGCAATTAAAACCGATTTGGATTACCTGCGGTTTCGCAATGCCAAGCTAGCCTTGATGCCGCAGAAGAGGGCAGGGGGAGCAGGGGGAGCAGGGAGCAAGGGAGAAGAGCTTTCCCCTCTGCCCCCCTCACCCCGCCCCTCTGCCTCTTCTCCTGATTTCCCCGTAACTTTTTCTCAAATCAATGGTTCTGCCCAACTTTTAGCAAATAATCAGTTGATCAGGTTTAATGTAGGGGGTCAAGCTGACAGTGGTGGCAGTATTTCTATTCAGGGAGAGACGCGTTCCAAGGTGCTAGCAGGCAACTTTCAGTTGCAAGCACAAGACTTGTTGGCTGCGGATATTACTCGGTTGATTAAGTTGCCAGTCAACTTACAGGCAGGTCGAGCCAATGGCGATTTGTTAGTTCGGTTAACACCAGGACAGCAGACTTTATTGTATGGCAACGCTGCTGTGCAAGGGGTAACACTTCAAATACCCAAGGTCCCGCAACTGTTGAGCAATAGCCAAGGAAATCTCCGCTTCCAGGGGACGGAGTTGCACTTAAACAATGTTACTACCAACTACGGCAAAATTCCCGTAGTGGCTACAGGAATCATTGACACTCAAACAGGCTTTAAGTTGGTAGGGCGTGTAAATGCGGTAAGTTTGGCTAATGCCCAGGATACCCTCAAGGTAAAACTACCTATGCCGATCGCTGGACAAGTACAAGCTGATTTGCAGATTACCGGATCAACTAAAGAGCCAGTTATCTCAGGCACAGTTACCACTATTCAAACTGCTCGGATTGACAAAGTTGATTTTAATAGTATCAGTAGTAAGTTTGAGTTTGCTACTACTTCCTCTTTAATTACCCTGAAAGATATTCAAGGTAAAGCTAAAGTTGGTGGTGATATCACGGGTGTTGGCACAATTAAACTTGGTAAAACTCCGCGAGTAGATATAAATTTTGCTGCCAAGAATCTTCCAGGGGATGCGATCGCAAAAGTCTATGAAATAACACCCGGCTTCCAAATCGGCAATGTCTCAGGTACTGCTCAACTAACTGGCGCTCCTACTAATGTCCAAACTTTGGTACAGTTTCAAGCTCCTAACGGAACTTACCCCGGAACTGGTGAAGTTGCAATTGCTCCAAATCGCAACGTTTCTTTCCGCAATGTAGCTCTGAATGTCAGTGATGGTACAGTCCGGGCAACTGGTAGTTATGCCAATGAGCGTTGGCAAGCTGTGGCTGTTGCCTCTGGGGTAAAATTAGAACCCTTTGTAGACAAAAGTCAACTGCAAAATGTCTCTTTGGCGGAAGCACAGTTTAATGGTCGTCTTATTCTCTCAGGCAGCACAGCACCATTTAAAATTGCTACGATTCGCAGTGATGGTGGAGGAGTTGAAATTGGCGGCGGTACAGTTGCAGTTTCTAATATCCAGCTGCAAGACCAAAGCTTCTCTGCTCAACTTGTAGCTAATGGTGTGCGGTTGGGACAAATATTGAAACAGTCTCCCCCAGCTTTAAATAATCCATTGGCGGGTACATTTCAAATCGCAGGCAACAGAGATAATTTCAGCCTGAAAACCCTCCGTGGTAGTGGTGAAGGTCGCCTTGCTGTTGGCGGTGGTACGGTTACAGCCTCTAATATTCAAGTGGCTAATGGTGTTTATCAGGCGCAAGTTAAAGCCAATAATGTCCCTGTGCAGCAGTTGGCAACGCTACCAAAGCAGTTCCAGGGAGCGTTAACTGGTCAGTTCAACGTCGCGGGTTCTGTTGATTCTTTTAAACTGCAAACTATTCAAGCCAATGGTCAGGCGCAGATAAATGTTGCGCGTGGGACTATTACAGCCTCTAATATCCAACTTGCCAATGGTATGTATCAGGCACAAGTTCAGGCTAAGAATGTACCTGTGCGACAGTTGGCAGCAGTACCACCGCAGTTTGGAGGGACGTTAACTGGTCAAGCAAACGTGGCGGGTTCTGTTGAGTCCTTCCAACCGCAAACTATCCAAGCTAGTGGTCAGGGGCGGGTGGATGTTGCAGGTGGAACTATTACAGCCTCTAATATCCAAGTGGGTAATGGTGTATACCAGGCGCAAGTTCAAGCAAATAATGTACCGTTGCAGCAGTTAGCAGCAGTACCACCGCAGTTTAGAGGGACGTTAACTGGTCAAGCAAACGTGGCGGGTTCTGTTAAGTCCTTCCAACCGCAAACAATTCAAGCTAGTGGTCAAGGACGACTGGATGTTGCAGGTGGAACGATCGCAGCCTCTAATATCCAATTGGCTAATGGTCGCTATCAAGCTGTAGTTGATGCTTCCGGTGTGGAATTAAATCGGTTAAATCAGCAATTACGAGGTCAATTTGGCGGTCAGTTGCAATTAGCTGGCGCATTAGGCTCATCCAAATTAGCTGATGTGCGTGCTGCTGGACAGGTGCAATTATCCCAAGGTATCCCTGGTTTTGAGCAACCCCTGACGGCTGCGATCGCTTGGAGTGGTGAAAGACTTAGTATTGAACGAGCAACTGCTCCCGGTTTAAGTGTTACTGGTAACATATTAGCCAATGCAAGAAAGGCAGGTATACCGGAAATTACTGCCCTAAATCTCAACGTTCAAGCGCAGGATTACGACTTAAAACAGTTACCGATCAATCTTCCTAATCAGGTTGCTGTGGCGGGGAGAGTAGATTTTAATGGTCAAATCACTGGTAAGCTGCCCTTGCCAAATGTAGTAGGGCAAATTAATCTACGAGACTTGGTTGTTCAAGATATTGCTTTTGAGCCGTTGTTAACTGGAAATATCGATTCAGTACAGGGACGCGGGTTAAATTTGAACTTGGCAGGAAATAGCGATCGCCTTGCTTTCAATTTAGATGCCAATAATCGCCCGAAATCCTTCTTAGTAAAATGGCAGCAAGCATCAGCTATAGGCAATGTGCAAGGGAATGATTGGGCGCTTAAACTTGCAAATTTCCCCTTACAAATATTGAATTTGACTCCGCCACCAATTACTCGACTGGGTACTGGTAAGATAACTGGGTTGTTAACTGGAGATTTGCTGTTTAATCAGCAGACATTGGCAGCAACGGGGAATTTAGCGATCGCTAATCCGCAAATTGGCCGGCTTAAAGGCGATCGATTAGCGGCTCAATTCCGCTACAGTGATGAGAAAGGCACACTCACCAATAGCGAATTTGTCAAAGGTAAGAGTAACTACGCTCTTGTCGGTACTTTTGCCCAAAGCCCTAAAGGCCCTCAACTACAAGGTAAACTGAATGTCAACCAGGGAGAGATCCAAGATGTTCTAACTGTAGCGCAGATATTTGATTTACAAAATTTGCCAGGTGGTTCAGCAGAAATCTACGGCACAGCAGAGGATCTAACCACTATCCCCCAAGGAGCGCCAAATCAACCTTTATTAACCCAAATCCAACGGTTTTCTGAAATTGAAGCTTTGGTAGCAGAACAGGAAGAACAGCGACTTAATTCCACTCCTATACCAGATTTGGCAGACTTAAAAGGTACTTTCAACGGGGAAGTGGCTGTAAATACAGCTACATCCAATGGATTATCAGTGGATTTCAATTTGAATGGACAAAACTTTGCCTGGGGTAAAGAAAAAGAACGAAATCGTTTTTATACTGCCGACAAAGTGATTGCCGAAGGCAACTTTGAAAACGGTGTTTTGAGTTTGCGACCTTTACGGATTGAATCTGAAAACAGGCTGATTGCCTTCACAGGTAACGTTGGCGGTGATGAACAATCTGGCCAGTTACGGGTGAATAATTTTCCGGTACAATTACTGAATAATTTTGTCAAACTGCCAGTTGGAATCACAGGTAATCTTAACGGTACAGCAGCGTTAGCAGGCAGCATTGCTAATCCCCAAGCTAGAGGGGAATTGCAAATCACAGAAGGATTATTGAATCAGAAAAAAATAGACTCAGCGATCGCAAGTTTCAGCTATGCCAACGGACGCTTAAATTTCGGTAGTACTGTAGCAGTTGCTGGGCCAAAACCTGTTGATATTACTGGCAGCATCCCTTATAAATTGCCTTTTGCTTCTGTGGCACCAGACAGTGAACAAATCAGTTTAGAAATGAAGTTAGAAAACGAGGGATTGGCACTGTTAAACGCATTGAATAATCAAGTGGTATTTGAGGAGGGTAAAGGAGAAGTAGACCTTAAGGTAAGTGGAACATTGCAAGAACCCGAAGTAAATGGAATTGCCACCATTAATGATGCTATTTTTTCAGCCCAGGCTTTGCCAGGAAAGCTGGAAGATGTCACAGGTAGAATACTGTTTAATTTTGACAACATCTCAGTAGAAAATTTTCAAGGTAGATTCAGCCGTGGGAAGGTAGAAGCTGCTGGAAAAATTCCCATTTTCAACAATGAAAACGTGATTATCGACAATCCTCTAACTGTTAATCTCGATCAGTTAGCGCTAAATCTGAAGGGACTTTACCTGGGAGGTGCTAGCGGCAATTTACAGATTACTGGTTCTGCCCTTAGCCCAGTAATTGGCGGTAAAGTAAATTTATTTGATGGTCAGGTATTACTGGCAGAATCTACCAACGCGACTTCATCTACAAATAGTGGTCTGGGTGTATCACCCATAAAAGATAATAAGCAGAGTAAAGCTGAAATTGGGAATGGGATAGGAAATGCGACCGCTAGATTTAATAATCTAGATTTAGAACTTGGTAAAAACGTCCAAATTACCCGTCCTCCTATTCTCAACTTCCGCGCCACTGGTAATCTCATAGTTAACGGCTCAATCAATCAGCCAATACCCGATGGTACTATTCGGTTAGAAAAAGGTGGGGTGAATTTATTTACTACCCAATTTAACCTTGCTCGTGGTTATCAACACACTGCAACTTTTAGCCCTTCTCAACCCCGCGACCCCAACTTAGATATTCGGCTATATGCAAAGGTACTAGACGTAACTCAAAGTAATGACTTCAGCCGGATAAATACCACAGGTTTATCAGCTTTAGAGAGTGTTCGAGTCGAAGCCACTATCAACGGTCTTGCTAGCAAACTGAACGAAAATCTAGAACTAACAAGCAGTCCGTCACGTAGTCAAACCGAAATTGTTGCTCTTTTAGGAGGTGGATTTGTAGACACCCAAGGACGTGGCGACAGTACTTTGGGTTTGATTAACATCGCAGGTTCGGCTGTGTTCAACAATTTTCAGTCAGCTTTTAACCAGATTGGGAGTACCTTTGGCTTAAGTGAACTGCGAATATTTCCTACTATTATTTCTGATAATCCCGAAGCTGGAAGGAGTAGTTCAACTTTGGAATTAGCAGCGGAGGCTGGGGTTGATATTTCTTCAAAAATATCGGTTTCCAGCATCAAGATTTTGACAACAAATGACCCATTCCAGTGGGGTGTTAATTACCGGATAAACGATAAGTTTCGTGTGCGTGCTTCTACTAATTTAGCTGATGATAGTCGTGCAGTAGTGGAGTATCAAACGCGGTTTTAAATAAATCTCTTAAAATTGGAAATTACGAATTACTTTCTGTTCCCTCTTCTCCTTGCTTCTCAATAGCTTGTCGTACCTGGTTAACATCTAATTCTAATGCTTGAGCGATTTGCTCTATACTTAAACCAAACTTAAGCAGACGGGGTATAGTCTCCAACTTTGTTTCTTCTTTTACTTCCTGGTAAAATTTAGTTTGTCTCCAATCGGTTAATCCAAACATCGCTTCCAACTCCTGCTGAGTTTTGTTTACAAATTTATAGATAAGCATTCTCTCTACTAATTCTAAAAGATTACTACGGTTAGCTTCATCCGTTTGCTGTACTTGATTGATCAAGTTTTTCGCTTGCTGTACGGCTTTATCTTCTGTTGCAACGACTAACTTAATCACGCCTAGCCCAATCGAAGATGATGGTACATCATCTAACTCGTCTAAATAAATTATTCGAATTTGCTGTTGATTTAATGATGTTTGATAGATGAATGGTACTCCTGGATCGAGGCTGCGTTGAGCAAAAAGTAATACTGCTTGCCAGCGACGTTGAGGTTTATATTGATTTATATACAGGAAAGCTTCTGTTATTATTCTCCAGTAAATATCGTCATCGCGCTGAAACTGTACCTCAACAAAATAGATTATGTCTTCTGGAAAGTCAGGTTTGGGTAGGAATAAACCATCGATACGACGTGCTAATTCTTTTATTTCTACCGAGGTAAATTGGTAGTGCAACGCCAGGGATTCAGATTGTTCCAGAAGTTCAAACAAGACACCTGGGAGAGTTTGAAATAAAGTGTAAAAAATAGTGTCTGTTTTCATGCACTCTGGATGTTGAAATATTTGAGTATATTTATAATTAAATATTAAATGGTGATATTATCTCCTCCCTCTTGATTGATAACTAATCGCAAAATTGATAATCCTAAAATTATTAAAAATAGCACTAAACCAATTGTACAAGCATAGCTAATTTCCAAGTTGCCAAAAGCTTGCTCATATAGATAATAAACAATCGTTTTCGAGCTACTGAGTGGCCCCCCTTGCGTCATAATGTAGACTTCTTCAAACACTTTGGTGGCAGAAATAGCCGAAATCACAGCCACTAGTGCTAAATATGGCTTCATCAAAGGTATGGTAATATCCCAATGTTTGCTGATACCATCAGAGCCATCGATCGCAGCAGCTTCGTAAACATCAGCAGGAATTGATTGCAACCCCGCTAAATAAATCACCATGTAGTAGCCTAGCCCCTTCCACACCGTGACAGCCATGACGCTGGCAAGAGAAATTGGTACAATGCCAAAAATTTTTGCTGGGCTAGTTAGCCAAGGAATACCTTCTGGAAAAAGGCCCAAAGCTTTCAGGAACTGATTCAGTAATCCGTTTTCTGCATACAGCCATTTCCAAGCTATTCCCGCAACCACCATTGAAATTACCACTGGGGCGTAGTATGCGGATCTAAACCAATTCATCCCCCGCAGTTTCTGATTTACTAAAATTGCCAGCACTAGAGGAGCAATTACTAAAATTGGGACTACACCCACAAGATATAAAAAAGTGTTTTCCAAAGTTTTCCAAAAAACTGCATCCTTCCAAAGTTTAAAGAAGTTGGCGAAACCTATCCATTGTGGCGGCTGAACTATATCTTCATAGCTAGTAAAGCTGAGGTAAAACGCTTGCAGCGCAGGCAAAAAGACTGTTAACGCCAAAAGAACTAAGGCTGGTAGTAAAAATAAATAGGGGGTAAGTCGCTGTTTGATGAATATCCAATTTTTAGGTGTCAATTGATTCATATAAGGTCTAATAGTTGTTTTCGCTTTGTCAGCAAGAATTTGGGGATGTGAGTAAATTTAAGCTTCAATATTCTAAAGGCATATATTTTCAATCTGCTGTAATAACTCAGAGATAAACGACAATGGAAACTCAGCACAACCCGCCAATTGAACATCAAAATGTCCCCATAAACCACCGTGGGCTACATGAATTTTTGTATAGTTCCGACGACGAACACACCGCCACTGAGGTGAGTATAACCCCTGAACTGGCAAATAATGGTACTGAAATCATTGACCTTGAGACTTGGAGTACAACTGCTCAAAACGCTAAAATCGCAGGTGTTTACTCAGTATTAGACGCAGAACGCCACACGCAGTACATCGGCTATTCTCGGAATGTGTTGCTTTCCCTAAACAGTCATATCACCCAAAATGGTCAGCAAAAGTGTGCTTTTGTGCGGGTGCAAGCATTCAAGTTTCCCAAGCGTCAAGAAATGGAAGATTTGCGAGATGCGTGGATAGCAGAACTCGAAAGTACACCACCTGGTAATGCAACTGATTGCGAAATGTGGGCTAGCACAGTAGGCGAAGCTGCAAAGGCGGTAATGTCAGAGGCAGAACGTCAAGGCTACGAGGAGAAAAAGCTAAAACTGCGGAAAGCAATGGCTGATACAACCCTCTCTAAAGAGTCAGAAACAATAGATGCGAGTATAGCCGAACGTCAGCGTCAACTTGAAGCTGCTGTGACAAATGATGACTGGAGTGTAATTATCGACGCGCAGACACAAGAAACCAAGTCTTAGGATGAGTGTTCAGTCCTCTCGTTATTTCCTCACTTGGATACTCCATACTTTGACAAGATGGGGTATCCAAGTGTTTAGATAAATGTTTTTGCTAGCTTGGCATACATACTATGAAGCTTTAGAAATCTATTCATTATTTTTGTTTATCGTTTTGAAAACTAACAATATTTGCTTCTATCGTTCAACCAGCGTACATTAAAAGTCATCAGGGTAAACACAGACATAAATAACGCCAAAAGGTGCAACATGAATCCATTAAAAAAAGTATCGTCCAACAATATTGATGTAAAAGTAGTTCAAAAACCTCAAATTGTGGAGATACAACCAGCAGCCCAAAACATTTCCACTGAACCACTGACTCGCGGACAACGCATTGCTGATAAATTAGCCATGAAAGTGGGTTCTTGGGGATTTCTGATTGGGCAAAGCGTTGTTTTAGCTGGGTGGGTTGGTATAAACTCAATGCCTGGGGTTCCCCACTGGGATCAATCACCGTTCATGATGCTCAATTTAGTGTTTTCATTTGCCTCAGCCTATACAGCGCCAGTTGTCTTGATGAGCCAAAACCGCCAGTCTGATACTGATCGGAGAAATGCCGAAATTGATCATCAGGTGAATTTGAAAGCTGGACAAAATATCGAACTGCTACATCAAAAATTGGATGATTTACACACTCAAAAACTAAACGAACTGACCCAAATTATCAAAGAACAACAGCAAGTTCTCCATGAGCTTAAAGTAAGTCTAGTGCCTGAAGGTAAAGAAAGCAAAGTGAGTGTATTGCCAGGACTGTACGTCCAGAATGGCGCTCAATCACCTAAGCGAGTTATTGTTAACAAAGCTTTCAATGCTGACCAACCAGTTATGGATAATAACAAAGTTATTGATAAGTTAGTTCGTCGATAAATATTCCTAACTAAGACATTTGTAAGAGTATATTTGGCGGACTTGTACAGAAGTAATAAAAAGGTGCCAAACTCTGGTCAGAAAAGTAATCCATTTATCATGACACAGCAGAAATAGCACAAACTTGTAACCCAACAGGTGTATGAATAATCACAGATTCCACACCAAATACTTGGGCGATCGCATTTGGTGTCAGAACTTGTTCAGGCGTACCAACTTCCCAAAGATGACCCTGTTTTAATAATGCAATACGAGAGCTATACCGTGCTGCCAAATTCAATTCGTGTAAAACTGTGATAATAGTTAATCCCTGCTGCTGATTTAGTTCTTTAAGTAGTTCCAATAGTTGCAGTTGATAGTTAATATCTAAAAAAGTTGTAGGTTCATCTAATAGTAAAATTTTTGGCTCTTGCGCTAGTGCCAGGGCTAAAAAAGCCCGTTGTCTTTCACCACCTGAGAGTTGTTCGACTAAGCGATCGCTAAATTTTTCTAGCTGTGTCTTTTCAATTGCAGCTTCCACTTTGGCCCAATCTTGGGCGTTTAATTCCCATTGCCACCACGGTTGATGTGGCGTGCGTCCTAAGCTTACTAATTGTCGCACTGTTAAGCCAACCGGAACCGTTTGTTGTTGCGGTAATAATGCCAGTTTCTGTGCAACTACATTTGGAGGTTGAGAGTGAATTGCTTTGCCATCAAGTAGCACTATTCCTTGCTGTGGGGAAAGAATACGACTCAGCAATTTGAGTAAAGTAGATTTACCTGAGCCATTAGCACCAACTAAACTCAACCATTCTCCTGTTTGCAGAGTCAGGTTAATATTTTGAACAATTGGTACTAAGGTGTAACCGCCTGTGAGGTTTTGCAGTTCGAGTGGCATTTCAGAAATTCAAAAATGAGAAATTTAATTTTATTAGAATGTAATTTTAGCGAGTATACCAAACTAATTCTAAGTCTTTAACGCTTAAAGGAATTAAAATATCAGCGATCGCTACTGCGTAAATTACTCAAATTAGAAACAAAGTGTTGTTTACTTGCGGAAAATACTAAAATGAGTGCGTGATCTACCGAAATGAGAAAGCAATCAAGCATTTTGAGAAAGCAATATGCCTTTTTGCTTGCTAAATCTACTGAAATGAGAAAGCAATCAAGCATTTTGAGAAAGCAATATGTCTTTTTGCTTGCTAAATCTACCGAAATGAGACAGTAATCAAGCATTTTGAGAAAGCAATATGCCTTTTTGCTTGCTCAAATATTACAATGAGAAAGCAATTGGCATTAAACTGCTTCTAATTTTTTTCCCCCTGCTTTCCAAAACGATTCATTATTTTTTAGTTGGAAGTCCTTTAAGGGGATAGGGCAGCCGTGCGTTTTTACTTATTGCCGCACAATAAGCCAAACCGAATTAGCCCACGCTGATAACCGCGACGCATTAATCCCAGAGATAATGCCCCTTGGATGGTAGTCCAACCAGCATTTAGTAAGCCCCAAAACGCTTGGGGAGTGAATGCGGAATCAATGACTACATTCCAAAAGGGGGCGACAGCCTGCGACCAATCAGCAGTGCGGATATTGTTTAATGGTAGTTGACGTGCGATCGCTTCGTACTCTGGCAAAGAAATCACATAAGGCAAACAATACACCCGATAAATATCCTGCAAATGCTTTTCTTCATCAGGCGTTAGTGGGGATTCATCAGTTGGTCGATGACACCAAGTCACCATAATTAACTTGCCACCAGGCTTCAACACCCGGTAGCACTCCTGGAGAAACTTGGTTTTATCTGGCATATGTTCGCCACTTTCCAGCGACCAAACCAAGTCAAAAGAATCGTCAGCAAAGGGCATTGCTTGAGCATTTGCGACCTGGAACTGTGTTCTCAGACTCAAATTAGCTTCCATTGCGCGTTCTGTTGCTCTGGCGGCTTGTACAGGACTCAGTGTAATCCCTGTAGCCTTAGCATTAAACTTTTGCGCTAGGTATAAAGAACTGCCACCAATGCCACAACCCACATCTAGGATATTGTCTGCTGCTTGTACTCCTGCCCAATTGAGCAGTTCTTCGATTAAATCAATTTGAGCCTGACGGCGGTCTTTTGTCTGGGTACCATCAGCACCGTAATAGCCGTGGTGCATATGTTCGCCCCAAATCTGTTCCCACAGACCAGAGGAAGCATCGTAAAATTGCTGGATTTGCTGGTAAAGTGTTGCACTCATGAAAAAAGCAGTGTTAAGACAAAGCCGAATAAAAAAACATACACATTAGGCTACCATGTGTGTTTTTAATTAAAATAGGGTCTTTTGGTTTGCAGGGATAATAAACTCCGGTTTTTCTTCCCTGGAAAATTTACTGACCTTACCTTAATAAACTACCTTTGCTCTTATTTGCATCTCAGAAACATCTGGGATGCCTAGCATGATTGAGTTTTTGAATTTTCACTTTTCAATTAATTATGACTGTTGCTCGTACAATTTGTTTGGGATTTCTAGCTGTCATCACTGTAGGTACTATCCTGTTGATGATGCCTTTCTCGACTAGCAATGGTACCTGGAATGACCTGATTGTGGCATTATTCACCTCCACATCAGCAGTTTGTGTCACAGGTTTATCAGTAGTTGATCCTGGTACTTATTTTTCTTTTTGGGGCCAGTTGTTTATTGCACTATTAGTTCAGATTGGCGGTTTGGGCTACATGACAACTACCACATTTCTGATTTTGCTCATTGGTCGTAGGTTTGATATGCGGCAAAAAATAGCGATTCAACAAGCTTTAGACCGACCGGGAATGAGTGGTAGCGCCCAAGTTATCCGTTCAATTATTGCTACCACTTTAATTTTTGAAATTACAGGTATATTTTTACTTCTACCAGCTTTCGTTCCTGAGTATGGATGGAGTAAAGGACTTTGGTTAGCAATTTTTCATAGTATCAATTCTTGGAATAATGCTGGTTTTAGTTTATTTAAAGATAACTTAATTGGTTATCAGTCATCCTTCTTAGTAGTCTTCACTATTACAATACTAATTATCTTTGGAGGAATTGGGTATCAAGTAATTTTAGAAATGTACTTTTGGTTGCGCGATCATCTTTTAAAACAATCTATTAAAACCCCAAGATTTTCTCTAGACTTTAAAGTTGCAACCAGCACAACTGTTATCTTATTACTAATAGGATTTATTGCTTTTTTCTGTATAGAGATAAGAAACCCTGAAACATTTGGTTCTTTAAATTTACGTGACCAAATATTAGTAGCTTGGTTCCAATCCGTTACTCCTAGAACTGCTGGTTTTAACACCATCGATATTGGCAAAATGACCACTGCTGGTCTATTTATTACGATTGCGCTAATGTTTCTTGGTGCAAGTCCAGGTGGTACAGGAGGAGGGCTAAAAACAACAACCTTGAGAGTTCTAACCAGTTGCACTAAAACTATTCTCCAGGGGAAAGAAGAAGTTTTATTATATGATCGCAAGATAGCAACATCTTTAATTTTGAAAGCTGTGGGTGTGTTGGTGGGTTCAGTAGCGACCCTGATTTTAGCTACGATCTTAATAAGCCTCACAGATCCAACATTAGATTTTATTAAAATTTTGTTTGAAGTTGTATCAGCCTTCGCCACTGTAGGGCTTTCTACAGGCATTACACCCAGTATTTCTCCAGCAGCAAAGCTCATTTTAATTGGCACGATGTACGTTGGACGAGTAGGTATTTTACTACTGATGTCCGCTATACTAGGAGACCCCCGCCCCACCAGAATTCGCTATCCTGAAGAAAACTTACTCGTGGGATAGTTAGGAAGAGGAAGTAAGGATCAGCAAGTGCAGAGGAGAATAATTCTTGAAAACTGACTAATGACTAACAAATAAACTGATAAAATATACATTGGAAGGCAAAAAATAAAATTTTTAATTCAAGCTATATGAGCGTTTTTTGCCCTAAATACAGGGAGCCATAATAAGGATAACAACGGTGAATCTGTCATCATTAAGTTTTTTTCGCAGTTTACGTAAAGATAACCAGCAGTTTGCTGTAATTGGGTTAGGTCGCTTTGGTAGATCGGTCTGTTTTACACTGCACAATTTTGGCTATCAAGTGCTAGCAACAGATATTGATGAAAAACGGGTTTCAGAAGCATTAACTGAGGGAATAGTTGATCATGCTTTGCAACTAGACTCTACAGAACCAGCCGCACTCAAAGAAGCTGGAATTTTTGAATTTGATACTGTAATTGTAGCGATTGGCAACTACGTTCAAGAAAGCATCATAACTACCCTAAATGTGAAAGAGGCTGGTGTACCCCATGTAGTTGCCAAAGCTTCTAGTGAAGTTCATAGTAAACTGTTGCGGCGAGTCGGAGCAGATCATGTTGTTTTTCCTGAGTATGAAGCGGGCTGTGCCTTAGCGCGTACACTTACCAAACCAGCAATCTTAGATCGGTTTGACCTAGACCCAGATAACAGTATTGTAGAGTTGATTGTACCTGATGAATTTCACGACAAAACAATCACTGAGCTTCAACTTCGTAACCGCTACGGTTTAAATTTGCTAGCAGTGAGCCAGGATGGTAAATTTATAATTAATCCTGACCCCACCAAGCGTTTAGAGCGTGGTTCAGCAATGGTAGTTATTGGTTGCAACAAGGATATCAATCGTTTACCGATTTAAAAAAGTTAGGAGTTAGAAGCTATTAACTATCAAGGAAAATAAAAACGCCAGTCGCCAGAATTTATGCTAAATCCTGATGACTGGCGGATGACTTCTTCTTTATATTCCTAACTCTGAATTCTTTATTTTCCGGGACTCGTTGAAGTAGACTGTGGTTCAAGTATGACAGGAACATTGCCAGGGTTGGTTGGAGTTTCTGGTTGATTTGGCGTTTGTGTCTTTGGTGTTTGTATTACATTACTTGTGTTGTCTGGAGTCTGAGAGGGAGTAGCTGTTTGACTAGTTTGAGACTGCTGTTGCCCAATCTTCTGGGCAATTTGTTGCATTAGCTGCTCAATTTTTTCAGCTTGTTCAATGTTCCCTTGCTCACGATATTCGTTATGGGCACGTTTTAATACTCCACCAGCTTTCTTGAACTCGCCCTGATTATATAAAGTTATTCCCAAATTATGGTAAACCGATGCGTTTTTAGGATTTAGGCGAATAGCTTGCCGATAAACAGAAATAGCCTCAGAAGCTTGACCTTGAATTGCTAGCAAATTTGCCATATTGTTATAGGCTGTGGCATTTTTAGGATCTAGCTGCAAGGCTTGGCGATAAGTGGCGATCGCAGGCTCTATTTGACCTTGTTGTTGCAAGGCGATCGCTAAGTTAAAATAAGCCTTGGCGTTGCTGCTATCTAAATTAATTGCTTGCTGGTATGCTGCGATCGCATCCTCAAGCTGTCCTTGTTCATAGAGCGCCAAACCCATATTATAAAACGCTGCTACCCTTGTGGCATCTATCACAAGACTCTGGCGATAAGCTGTAATCGCTGCGTCTTTTTCTCCTTGTCGATGCAGCACTAACCCCAAATTGTAATAAGCTTCACTAGAATTGGGATTAGTTTTAATCACCTCTGCATATTCTTGTAAAGCTACATCCAGGCGATTTTGCTCCACGAATATATTACCTAGATAATTTCGTGCTGCTTCCAGACTAGGATCTCGCTGCAATGCTTGACGAAATGCATATTCCGCACCCTGTAAGTCTTTACGGTTATAGCGCGTGACTCCTTGCTGGAAAAAGCTAGCTGCTTCGAGATCCTGAGAGATTGCGGTTTCTGCTAGCAGCTTGCTAACTGGAAAATTAGTAATTGTCGGTGCAGCCAAGACCAAAAACGTAGAACAGCCACACAGTGTCACCCGGCAAAATAAATGTAACCATTGAGAAAATAGGGATTTTTCTGACATGAATCGCAGACCTATACTTATTTTTAGCTCCTCATAAGTCAGAGTACCCACCGCGAAAGAAAAAATTCCAAATTTCCAACTTTTAACTTCTAACTCCTAACTCCCACACCTTCAGGCAAAATTAGCATTGCATCACCGAATGAATAAAAGCGATATCCAAAAGCGATCGCTTCGTTGTATATATTCAATAATCGTTGTCTGCCAATTAGCGCACTTACCAACATCAACAAACTGGAACGCGGTAGGTGAAAATTAGTAATTAAACCATCCACCACCCGCCATTGGTAGCCGGGATAAATAAACAAGTCTGTTTTCCCGCAAAATGGTTGTAAATTCCCAGATTGAGCCGCCCCTTCTAAGGCCCTTACTGCCGTTGTTCCCACAGCAATAATTCGCCCGCCAGCTGCTTTAGTGGCGCGGATTTGCTCTACTGTAGCGGCGGGTACTTCAATCCACTCTTCATGCATCTGGTGGATAGTTACATCCTCCACTTCCACAGGGCGGAATGTCCCAACACCAACGTGTAGCGTTATAAAAGCTTGATTGATATTGCGATCGCGCAACTTTTGTAATAATCCTGGGGTAAAATGTAGCCCTGCCGTCGGAGCTGCGATCGCTCCTGGTTGTTTTGCATAAACTGTCTGATACTGCTCATCAGCAGCTGACGAGGTAGTGATGTACGGTGGTAACGGCACTTCACCAAATACCTCTAATAGTTGCACCAAAGGCTTTCCCTCTGGCACATCAAATTGCAACAAACGCCCCCCGGTTGCTGCGTCTGTTTCTAGAACCGTAGCCGTGAGTTGGGGACTGGGGACTGGGGACTGGGGACTAGTGACTAGAGAAGAATCTTCCCAATCCCCAATCCCTAATCCCCAACCACCGGTCCCCGCTTGCCTTGGTTCAAAAATAATCTTCGTTCCCTGTTTGAAGCTTTTTCCTGGCTTAACTAAAGCTAACCAACAGTTATACTGCCGTTCTTCCAACAGCAACACCTGGATTTTACCACCAGTAGATTTATGACCATAAAGCCGCGCTGGAATGACTCTTGTATTGTTCATAACCAACAAATCTCCAGAGCGCAGCAGTGCAGGTAAATCATGGAAAATGTGGTGTATGGGTTCTGTTTCAGTACCTGTGGTGGGAGAATTAACCACCAGTAACCGTGAGCTATCTCTAGGAACTGCTGGGTTTTGAGCAATGAGTTCTGGAGCTAGTTCGTAGTCATAGCCAGCTACCGAGCAATCTAATTCAAAATTTTTTTCTTGTGGGCGAGATGTGTCTTTCAAATTGGCTTGTACTAGTTTTTGGTTTATTTAGTATTTATACTCTCTTAAAAAATTTGGTTTAAGCTTTCGCTTCTATAGGAACTTTAAGGCATCTTCACTCAATTTTCTCACTAGGCTATAAGATTGTTACTATTAAGTAACACGGAAAAATTAACATAAAAATTGGGTAAACCTCCCCATCTAAAAACGGGGGCTTTTACCCTACCGGGAACAGGCACTTATTGACGAATATATATATGTAGGATTGGCTTTGATCCCAAGCACCAACAAACATGGAATACTTGTACTATCTGGCAAATGCCAGTCTAACCCTGAGGGTCGTTCAACATCTGCACGCTAGACCCCAGACACCAGTTTCTTTCGTCACCGTAATTCATCAAATTGATGGCTGGGTGGTTAGGATCAAACTCAGAAGTCAAGTCTCGCCCCAAGAAGATGGCGACTTCCGCGCTTTTCTAAATGAATTAGGAATTAGCTACGAGCCGCCAATGAGGGTGCAAATGGCACTTTGGAGTTTGGAAGCAGGACAGTGTCCTGTAGACGTAATGCGTCGCTATCAGGTTGCGATCGTATCTCATGGTAGTCCAGAGAGAGATGAAATCGAGGCGTTCCGGCAGCAGTTTGTCCGGGGCTTAGGTTATTGTCCAGAAACTTTGGCATGACTCTATTGGATTGTAACGCCACTAAAAAATTATCAAGAAAGAATTCAGTCGTTAGAAGTCAGAAGTCAAAATAAATTCATGAATTTTGTACGACTGACAGATCAAGGGGTTTAACACCCCCGCTAAATATACTTTTTTTAGTGTTCTACCCTGCGGGAACGCCAAGGGCGAACAATTTAGTGGTGGGTTTGAATCCCAACTAATTGATTCTGACTGTTGTTAGCGGATAGCTAAGGTTTAGCACATTCTGACTTCTGAATTCTTCAAGCATTACCAATTAACTATTATCAACTGAAGAGTCGAAAGCTGCAAGAATATATTCTTGCAGTTTAAACTTATATCCGGCTGCTGATGAAGTCGCAAGAGCTTCCTGGGTTGCCATAACACCAGTGAGATTTTTGGATATCCTTTGGCAGTAGACAATAGCAACATCAAATCGGCAAGAATAATCTGCCTTTTCAGGATACTGAGCTAAAAACATTCCAGCTGTCCGCGAGATTTTTGCTTGCTTTTGTGGGGTGATTGCGCTTCTTCCCCCTGTATCCCAACTACCTGAACTGCGGGTTTTAACTTCAACAAATGCTAGTAATGAGTGCTGAGTACTGTTAGCGGCGCGTTGAGCCAGTAAGAAGTTCTCCCCCTGCTCCCCTGCTTCCCCATATCCTCCATCATGTTGGGCGATGATATCAATTTCTCCCCAGCGACTAGAAAAGCGACGATGGAGAATTATCCAACCTGTAGATTGCAACCATTGGGCTACTAGGTCTTCTCCTAAAGAGCCAATTTCTGGATAATGAGATGGAGGAAGGTTAGCCATTGATTAAAAATATTATGAATTTTATGAATTCTAGGTTAAGCGATGCCTGCGGCGGGCTACGCCTACGCATAACAGGCTCTAAGCGAAACTTATCCCGTACTGAGTTGGGGCACAAGTCTAAAACAGACCATAAGATTTGGGCAAGTATACTCAGCTTATTCCTTTGGGGAATAGTTGGCATGACGGCAATGGTCGGTTTTGCTCCCACAGCTTTGGCACTTGAATATAATAAAGAAATTTTGGTTGACGCTGATTTCTCAGGACGTGATTTAACAGATTCCAGCTTTACCAAAGCTAATCTTCGCCAGAGCAACTTCAGCCATGCTAATTTGCAGGGTGTAAGTTTCTTTGCAGCAAATTTAGAGTCTGTGAATTTGGAGGGAGCTGACTTGAGAAATGCCACTTTAGACTCAGCTCGTTTAGTTAGAGCAAATTTGACAAATGCACTGTTGGAGGGTGCTTTCGCTGCTAACGCCAGATTTGATGGTGCAATCATTGACGGGGCAGATTTTACCGATACGCTGCTGCGTTCCGATGAGCAAAAAAAATTGTGCAAACTTGCCAAGGGAACTAATCCCATTACAGGACGAGATACGCGTGACACGTTATTTTGTCCTTAGTATTTTCTAGCTGGGAATTGGGAATTGGGCATTGGTTATTCCACTCTTGCTCCCCCTGCTCCCCATTCCCTACTTAGAAAATATTGAACACCTACCAACCACGGGCACCAATCTTTTGACAAACAATTTTCATTCCTTTGCCTGGTGAAGAACTTGCTACAAAAGGTATTTCTCCTTTTTCCTCATCCTCTTCAAGTAGCTGTCCTTCTGGCCCGTAAATCGCAATGCGATTGCGAAAAATCCGCGATTCTGTGCAAGATGCATCAAAGGTAGTCTCGAAGATGCCATCTCCGTACATTCCGTAAAGCTTGTATGTTGTGCCCTTAATAGTTTTCGTGTCTAGAGCTACGCTGTTTCCCAATTTATCGTGCCCCACAGTAATATATCTTTCTGCATCTTGAGCGTTCGCACTGCCACTGCTCAATAAAATAGCGATCGCTCCTACTATGCTGCTTATCTTAAAATACATACACTTTAAAAATATCAAGATTTCATATATTTCTACCCGCAATCAAAGTGGTTCTAGCAGCGTATAAGTACTGAAATCAAGACGGAGCAAGGTGTTATACTACTTAGTAATACCTTATGGGAAGCGTAAAGCACTAAATAAATAGCTGCAATACTTGTTAAAGCATGAGTGAAAGACTTGCTGATGTTGCCATACCGCCCCAGTTTCCCGATCACACTCAACTACCAGAGTCTGATGGTACGTTTGTGAAAAATTTTCAAGAGCATCCCCAAACCATCATTCTCACAGACTCAATTATTCAAGTTTTGCAACGCCTACATCCAGATGGACAGTATTGCATTGGTCAAGATTGTGGTATTTACTGGCGAGAGACTGAACCACCAGAAAAAGGAGCAGCAGCACCAGACTGGTTTTATGTCCCTGGTGTACCACCAAGGCTAGATGGCAAAAACCGCCGCTCCTATGTTTTGTGGCGGGAATACATACCCCCATTGATTGCCATAGAACTAGCTAGTGGTAATGGCGATGAAGAACGAGATGACACTCCTTTACCTCTAGCTGGTAGTCGGGAAGGCGCAAAACCAGGTAAATTCTGGGTATATGAGCGAATAATCCGAATTCCCTACTATGCCATTTATGAAATTAGTAATGACAAACTGGAAGTTTATCATCTGGTAGATTTTTCTTACCACAAAATGCAGCCGAATGAGCGAGGACACTACCCAATTCCTCCTTTAGGGGTGGAACTAGGGTTATGGCAGGGAAGCTATTTGAATAATCCTGAGCAATTTTGGTTACGCTGGTGGGATTTAGAGGGAAATCTGTTACTGATTGGTCAAGAAGAAGCTGAGTTGCAAAGGCAAAGAGCCGAGCAAGCAGAACGAAAAGCTGCACAATTAGCAGAACAGCTCAGGGCAATGGGTATCGACCCAGATGTAGAGTAATATTTACTAATGTTATGGCAAGCCGGAAAACTTAGTAATCACAGGCAAAAGTTTACCACAGACTTCAACCAGCTTTTCAGTAGTAGGTAAATCAGCGATATCTACGACGGGCTAGGCCAACGCACCTTTCAAGAACTTGAGGGCTGTTTTTGTTATCTTCTGCATGGCTCCATTTTATAGGTTTTTAGCTGCTTGGGCGATGTCGTCAGCAATGTACCACCAACTGCATAAACGACATCAAAACCAATTCTTTCTCCCCAAAGTGCTGCATCGGTTTGCTTGGATTGTAATCGAAGACTCGTTTCGACTAAATGATCAGCGATTTCGTAATCTCCTGTTTCAACATTAATTGAGGTAATTTTGCCAATGTTCTCTTGTGTCTCAACTTTGGCACGGATACTTTTTTGATAGAGTTCCTTTCCACCTGTTAACAATCACCAATGCCCTATTCGCAGTCTTGCCCATGACGATCGCACTATAAAAGTTAAAAAGCTTGAACAAAGTATTTATCACAACATAGAGCAGGAACTAGCTAAAAAAGAGCGATTGCACTCCATCAAATACCATGAGGAACTAGTGTTCTACCTCAAAATTTATCTCACACTCCTAAACCACTCAGTAATCCCCTGAGCGATCGCATTTGCCATTTTCTTCTGTTCTTCTGGGTTCACTATCTGCTCAAATTCATCGGCATTGCTCATAAAACCCAATTCCAGTAACACCGATGGCGCAGCAGCTGGACGTGTCAGCGCTAGGTTGTTCCAAAACACACCATAATAAGGTTTGCCGAGGTTTTTTACTACATAATTCTGTAAAAATATTGCGAGATTGTGGGCTTGGGGATGATACCAAAAAGTGCCGAATCCCTTGATCTTTTCGGCATCGCCATTATCGGGTAGAGAATTGTGATGTATGGAAAGAGCGATCGCAGGTTCTTCTTGGTTGATAATTGCTTGACGCTCTACTAACGAAACTTCCTTATCATCTTCCCGCGTCATTACCACCGTTGCTCCTAGCTTCAGCAACTCATCCCGCAACAACTTGGATACCACCAAATTCACATCTTTTTCTAAATATCCAGTTGGGCCACTGGCACCAGATTCTTTACCTCCATGCCCTGGATCAAGTACAATCTTGAAATTAGCTAAAGGCTTGCGTCTTGTGTTCCCAATTTTCGGCGGATGACGCAAAGCCAAAACCAGGGTTGTACCGTCGTATCTCAGCTTATATCCCCATTGTTGAGCTTTTTTGAGGTTAAAGGTGTATTTTACTTGTTCTGGTGTCTCCTGTTGCCAATCTAGGCGAGAAATTAGGGGGTCATCATCCAGGCGAATAATGTCCGTTTGGGCAATGGTATTGTAGAGAGTGAGAGTGAGAGCTTGCTCACTTTGTTGCACGCTCACAGGTACGGGAACTTGTAAGGGAAAAACTATCTCTGTCGCATCAGAGAGTTGACGGTATCCGACACTACGAATTATTGTCTGTGGCGGAATTGCACCAGGTAGAATGCGGGTTTCCTGACTATTAATCCAAGCACCATAGTCTAGGCGGAACCATTCACCTTCCCTACCTGTTACTGTTGCGCGTGTGCCTCTAGGCAGTGGTGTAAGTCGAGAATAATCGGTGCTTGGTCCAGTACGAGCAACGCCTGACTCTACTGTAACCTCAGAAACTGGCAACTGTGCTCTTGAAAGGATTTGAATTTTACCAGTCCCTGGTTGAGTTATCGTCTTGCCATTGAGCGTCAGTTGAAACTGAGGTTGTCCCAAATCTACCTCTTTACTTGAGTCTGAGACAACAGCACCAGAAATGATGTTGTTACCGTAAATTAGGGATGAAAAAGCAGGATCAGGTTGTTGCAGTGTCATGCAACCCTCATACTTTCCTACGCTAGACTGGGCATGAGGCTGATTTTGCCCTGTCAAAGCTGCCAAATTACTTGGTAGTTGTGCCTGTTGGGGTTGCGGTGAAAGGGCAATAGTTTGATTAGCTAACTTGACAGAGACATTAGCTTTAGGGGGTGCGATCGCGCTAAAACAAATTATTTCTCCCGGTAGTCTGGCAATGTCAGCTGCGGGAGTCAGGGAATTTTTAGCAAAGGCTAACCCCTGTGGTAGCTCAGGGCTAGTGTTAAGCCTTGTCACCTTAATCTGGAGTTCTTGATTTTGGTGACGCACAGTAAAAAGATTCTCCCCCAACTGCAAGGGGAAACTAGGGGAAAAATGACCAGCTTTGCTGCGGTTAATTGGCTTACTATTGATCAAAACCTGACCATTTGGTGGTGCAGTCCCCAGAAAAAAGATTTTTTGGGCACTCGTCTGGTAGTTTGTTTGGGGAAAAACGACTATAAGAGATGGCTCTGCCAATGCTACGGAGGATGTGAGAATACAGCCGAATATTACTAATCCTAAAAGGTTTTTCACAAGCTCAATCACAGAAGATTACACCACAACAACTGTGGCACAATGACGGGATGTATTTTTAGAAGTTGTTAGAAATTCAAACTACTATGACTAAGTTTATTTTTGTAACTGGGGGCGTAGTTTCCAGTATAGGTAAAGGCATTGTAGCAGCAAGTTTAGGGCGTTTGCTCAAGTCGCGCGAATATTCAGTGTCGATTCTCAAACTCGACCCTTATATTAATATTGATCCTGGCACAATGAGTCCCTTTCAGCATGGGGAAGTATTCGTTACCCAGGATGGTGCGGAAACAGATTTGGACTTGGGGCATTACGAGCGCTTTACCGATACTTCGATGTCGCGATTGAATTGTGTAACTACTGGCTCGATTTACCAGGCAGTTATCAATAAAGAGCGGCGCGGAGACTACAATGGCGGCACTGTACAGGTTATTCCTCATATTACGAATGAAATAAAAGAGCGGATTCTGCGAGTTGCTAAAAGTACAAACCCATCTGTAGTAATTACAGAAATTGGCGGTACGGTGGGAGATATTGAATCACTGCCTTTTTTGGAAGCAATTCGCCAGTTCCGCAAAGAGGTGGGACGGCAGAATGTGCTGTATATGCACGTAACTCTGGTACCGTGGATTGCCTCTGCGGGTGAAATGAAAACTAAGCCAACACAGCATTCAGTTAAAGAACTGAGATCCATTGGTATTCAACCAGATATTTTAGTTTGTCGCAGCGATCGCCCATTACCCAAAGGATTAAAGCAGAAATTATCGGGATTTTGTGATGTGCCCGAAGAATGCGTCATCACCTCCCAAGATGCCAAAAGTATCTATGAAGTACCCCTGAATCTAGAACGGGAAGGAATGGCAGAACAAGTACTGAACTTGCTGCAAATGGAGCAACGCAAACCAGATTTGACGCAGTGGCAAACCTTGGTACAACGGTTACATACTCCCAAGCACGAGTTAGAAATTGCCATTGTCGGTAAATATGTGCAGTTAAGTGATGCCTACCTATCTGTAGTGGAAGCACTAAACCATGCTGCAATCTCCACTTATGGCAAACTGCGCCTGCGTTGGGTGAACTCAGAAGATTTGGAAACTGAACTGCCCGAAACTTATCTTGAAGGTGTTGATGGCATAGTTGTGCCAGGAGGTTTCGGTGTTCGGGGGGTGGATGGCAAAATTGCCGCCATTAAATACGCCCGCGATCGCCAAATTCCCTTTTTGGGTTTATGCCTGGGAATGCAATGCTCTGTGATTGAATGGGCCCGGCACGTAGGGGGATTAACAGGTGCTAATAGTGCTGAATTTGACCCTCATACATCTGATCCGGTAATTAATTTATTGCCAGGACAGCAGGAAGTTGTCGATTTAGGGGGTACAATGCGCTTGGGGCTATATCCTTGCCGTGTTCTTCCTGATACATTGGCTTTCAAGCTTTATCAAGAAGATGTAATTTATGAACGACATCGACATCGGTATGAGTTTAACAATGCTTACCGCGATTTATTATTAAAGTCTGGCTATGTGATCAGTGGGACTTCTCCCGATGGACGCTTAGTTGAAATTGTGGAATTACCCAAGCACCCATTCTTTCTTGCTTGCCAATTTCATCCAGAATTTCAATCGCGCCCCAGTAGCCCTCATCCTTTATTTAAAGGGTTTATCCAAGCGGCGATCGCTCTTTCTCTTTCGATAGGTACACCAACACCATTGGAGGTGTCATAAAAATTAAAAATTAAAAATTAATTTTTAATTGCTGCATAGCAACATTAACTTAAGGCTTCAGTAGATTTGGACATACAGGGTGCATCATTCGTAAATTTCGGACTTGAGGAGATGTTGTGGCGTACTGGGTGAAAATCCTTTACGAGAGGAAAGAATATGTAGTGAACTTTGAATGTGTCCACGCTTTTTGTTATGAACTGAACGGTAGGGTTACTTTTTGGTTACCCGATAGTGCCATTCCGATAGTGATTAACCCGCACAGTAACTTGGAAGATTATCAAAAAATCCTCGATTATTTAGAATCTGTGACTGGGTTGGAATTAGATCATGCCCACTGGGTGAAAATCCTTTACGAAAAAAATGAATATGTAATTAATCTCAACTGCATCAGTTCTTTTTGCCATGAACCGAACGGCAGGATAACTTTTTGGTTGCCAGATGGCACTATCCCCATCATCATCAACCCTGTGAGTAATCCCGAATCTTATGAAAAAGTTGTGAAATACGTTAAGAAAGCAACAGGATATTCTTTGTCTTGAAAATCCTACATAGCAGAACAAAGTAACAGAAAAGTTAAAAAACAGATTTACTGTTTTCCCAATCTTATAAAATAGTTTTGGGAAATTTTTGCTGAATTATCCTAGCTATTGAATCATCTTTTTTGTAGAGTTATCTAAAAATAAAATTGTAACTTTAGCAGTAAGGTGGTGATTTTAAAATTGCATATAGCTCACCGCCATTCGTCAAAAATTTGTTTTATCCGCTCAATTACCGTGTCTGCTGCTTCCTCTGGAGATATTCTATTGACAACTATTTGATTGAGAGCGTCGCCCCAAACATTCTCTTCTAAAACTAGGCTGTAAGCAGGGTTTTGAACAATATAAAATGGGCGAGTTAGACCCTTAGTCAGTGTTTGAATTGCAGTGGAAAGATGAGGATCTGCTGGATTTGCCCAAAAGGCGTCTTTCCAAACAGGCTTCATTACTGGTAGATACCGACCTCCGGTAGCTTTAAGATAGTTTCCTATTATCTCAGGTTTAATTAAATACGCGAGAAAGTCCTTAGCTACCTTCTGGTTTTTGGACTCGGCAAACAAAACTATTTCATTAATCGAGACTAAATGGCGCATCGGTCTACCATTGGGTTTGTTCGGAAATTCTAGGATACCAAGCTTGTTACGATAGGTGTCAGGATCTTGGCGGACAGCAGCAGGAATTGAGAGCGAGGAGTTAGGCGTCATAACCACGCCACGATTGAGCAAGCTGCGATTATTGTCTGGATTTAACCAGTTGACTGTATCTGGTGGTACGTAGCCCTGCTGGAAAAATTTTGCATACCACTTTAAGCTCTCAACAATACCTTGACGTACCTTAGGATCATTGAGGAGAAGTTGACCCTTGGAGTCTAAAACTTGGACATTGTATGCCTCTAAAATCTGCTCAAATAAGTAATAGGTATCGGTACATCCAATGGAGAAAGGAAAGCCTAACCCGTAAATATTCTGTTTTTGCTGTGTCCGCAGCTCATCCTGCACTTGTTTCCAAAACTCCCAAAAGGCATCCCACTCTTTGGGGATATCGCTTTGAGTTCGACCTAATTGCTCTAGTAGGTCTCGCCAGTAAAAGACATGAATCGTTAATTGATCAATTGGGACTGCATAGTAGCCGCGCTTTTTATCGACGTTATTATATAAACGAACGGCTTCCAGTACACCTTCAGAATAAAGACTTTTGACTGGCTCAATTACATCAGAGACATCTGCCAGTTTGCCTTCCCAGGCAAGACGTGGATACAGCTCCCTCTCAGCACTGCTATTTATGACGATATCAGGCGGATTACCAGCCTGAAGTCCCCTTTGAGTCTTTTGTGGCAACTCATCGTTAGTATAGAAAGAAAGCTTAATTTTGTTACCGCTTTTTTGTTCCCAGTTGCTAACGATCTGCTGGAGCGCTTCATCCTCTTCCAAAGTATAACCTTTATCCGACCAAATCTTCAGAACTCTACTGTTAATAGGAGACTCGGTGACTGAGGATTGGTTAGATTTTAAGATGTTAATGCAGGCAAGAATTATCAAGCTAAGTATCAATGCCACGAGTACGTAGCGATGGCTAGCTCTTATTAACACTACGGTAAAAGTTTGCTTGACTCTTTGCTGATTCTTAAAGCCTTTAGCCATTGGACTGGCTTTGGTTGTGATATAACATACTCATTTTCTATGATTTTTGCCAGAAAAATATCTTTTACTGCTTCTTCTGACATCAGATAGTGCTTATTCATGTTTAGATAGTTACTTTTCACTCACTTTTCACCATCAGTCAGAATTGCTAAGTAAGTAGGCAAAAATAAATTAAACTATGTTACACAATGTAAAATTAATTAAATTGTCTCATATTAAGGGCTGAAGCTCTTATCTCTCGGGTGACGCTCGAACACAAGAGTGTATTGCAGACGAGACTCGCTAACCTGCGTTCGCGGAGCATTTTGTAAAGCCTGCGGCATAGCTACGCTTAGGGCGCAACCTCTGTCTCCGACACGCTACGCGAACGTAGAGAAGAGAAGACAGTAAGTTGGTGTCTGTAGAAACCTCTAAACCAAATTTTTCTTTTAATTCGTAAAGACAGATGTATCTAGCTGTGATTGTTTGAACTATAATCTAAAATCCTGAATAGTGTTGCCATGCCAACTTTGCTGCACCTACTATCCCAGCAAAATTGCCTAACTCTGCTGGTAATATTTGTAAACCCGCTCGTGATAAAGGCTGAACTCGCTTCTCAATTTCTGCCTTCACTGCTGGGAAGAAAAATTCAAAGCTGCCACTTATGCCGCCACCAATCACGATCGCTTGCGGTGTGAGTACATAAATCAAACTCGTTAAACCAATTCCCAAGTTTTTGCCATACTCTTGCCAAAAAGTCAATGCTGCGGGATCTCCTTGTTGTGCCAGAAAACCCAATTCGATAGGTTCCTTGAAAGTGCGCCGACGAATTGCATTAACACAGGCATATTGTTCCAAAGAGCCTTGATTGCCACTATTACAAATTGGCCCATCTGGGTTGAATGAAATTAAACCCAATTCCCCGGCGGCTCCTTGATGTCCAACAAATAGTTTGCCATTTAGGATAATTGCGCCACCAACCCCAGTTCCTAAAGTTAACAGAATTAGATTTTGAAAGTGGCGACCGGCTCCCAGCCAAGCTTCTCCCAAACCAGCGCAGTTGGCATCGTTAGCGATCGCAGTAGGTTTACTAGTTTTGGTTTCTAACCAGTCTGCTAGAGGCACATCAAGCCACCCAGGTAAGTTGATGGCGATTTTCGCAATGCGTCCTGCTGCATCGGATGGGCCAGGAGTTCCAACACCAATAGCAACAGTTTGATTATGTGGATCAATTTGCGCGATCGCATCTACGATTACTGTCAGCACGGCCTCTGGTGTTGTCGGTTGGGGAGCCGCCACAGTCAAGGATTGCAGACAAGTACCATCGGCTGTAAACCGCCCCAGCTTAATTGCTGTTCCCCCTACATCAATACCAATTACTTGAATTTTGTCATTTGTCATTTGTCATTTGTCATTGAGCATTGGGCATTGGGCATTGGTAATTGGTGACAGTTATTACCTGCAATTTGTCAGGGTTTTAGGCAAATGTGTACTTAGGGTTTTAGGATTTGCCACGAAAATATTCTAAATTTTCTGTCCTATTGGGTGCGAGCCGTAAATTAGCAACAGTCATATTACGAACACTCGATTGCTCCTGCCAAGCTGTAATTGGCGCACCTCTTAAGATACCAGCAAGAGCAACGGAAAGGATAAATCCGCCAGTAGCGGCAGCAATTAACGTTAGATTATCTTTCATACAAATCTCTCTATTGTTTATTTGTCATTTGTCCTTTGTCCAGAACTAATGACCAATGACTACTTTCGGATTCTATTTTCTCTTCGTAAACGAGGATTGACAAATTCATTTAACCCTTCACCAAGTAGTGATAACCCTACCACCATGAATGTCATGGTTAAACCAGGGAAAAGTGTAGTCCACCAAATGCCAGTGGGTAGAGCTTCTAAGGCTTGTTTTAAATCATGTCCCCATTCTGGCACTTCTTCGGGAAGTCCTAGCCCCAAAAAGCCCAAACCGCCCAACACCAAAATTGCATCAGCAGCGTTGAGTGTGAATAAGACAGGTACGCTTTGAATAACGTTGAAAAATAAATAACGAGAAAGCACAACCCAAGTAGAAGCGCCCATTGCTTGAGCAGCTTCGATGAACACTTCAGTTTTCACGCTTACGGTGTGGTTGCGAACAACGCGGTAATATTGGGGGATGTAGGCAATGCTAATAGCGATCGCTGCATTTAATATTCCACGCCCCACTACAAACGCCAGTGTCACAGATAGCAGTAGTCCCGGTAGAGTGTAGATGCTATCCATAATAAACAGCAACACTTTATCCAATTTACCGCCGAGATAACCACTCAGCATCCCCAAAGGCACACCGATAATCATACTCAGCGCTGTTGCCAAAATCACCACCTGCAAAGCAGCTTGAGCGCCAAACAACGTCCGGGAGAACACATCATAACCCAGGCGACTAGTACCAAACCAATGTTTAGCTGAGGGTGGCTCGTGAATTGGATTAGAGAGAAAATCTTTGGGGTTTTGCAGCCATCCCCAAGCCTGGAATACGGGGGCGAAGAATGCTAAGAGGATGAAAAATAGGGTAATGGCTAACCCAATGAGCATGAGTCTTTGGGAAAGATTGAGACTTTTGCCAAACTGTAAAAATGTCGGTAGTCGCCGTTTTGTAATGGCCATGTGCGATCGCCTGGAGCAAAGCTTGATACGCTGACTATTTTACATATCAGATTGAGGATTGGTTAAATATCCTTAATAAAAGTCCTACTGTTGAGCGTTGGTTACAAAGCTAGACTGAGGAAAAGGTGAGATTATACCTTATTTTTTGTGAAGATAAATTACCAGCCAAGTGTTACCACAAAGGTAAATGATTCCAAGTAAAGAAAGATGGCTCTCCTAGAGTAGGTATGATAAATTAATAATAAAAATAGACTATAATGATTGCTATAAAAGGATTCTAGTAATACAAAATTGAAAATTTAATAAAAATACACTTTTTTTGTCTGAATTCCTAGCTATGTAATGATTCAAGCTGGTATTAAGTATTAATTTTACATAGCTAGTCTAGGAGAGCCAGAAAGATTTAAATATACTTACTTTGATATGCCTGCAAGAGATATTTATCATAATGCTGTTAAGAATGCTTTAGTTAAAGAAGGCTGGATAATTACAGATGATCCCCTACATTTAAAGTGGGGTCAAAAAGATATGTATGTAGATTTAGGAGCTAAACAACTCTTAGCCGCAGAACAAGGAAGTAAAAAAATAGCTGTAGAAATTAAAAGTTTTGTTAGTCCTTCAGAAATGGCAGACCTTAAAGATGCTATTGGGGGATTTATCATGTATCGTGCTGTTATCCATCGCCTTGAGCCAAAAAGAACATTATACAGCAGATTGCAGGTAGATAGAGTACACTAGACGTGCTTTGCATCAACCGGGACTATGAAAGCTTACTCAATCGAGTTTCGAGAAAAAATAATTAACGCTTACTCTCAAGGCGATACATCAATTAGAAAAATAGCTTCTAGGTTCGATGTAAGTAAGGCTTTTGTACAAAGGCTGCTTTTACTCAAAAGAACTCAAGGTCATGTAGAACCACAAAAACAAGGTGGAGGGATGAAGAGTGATTTAGATAAGCATAAAATTGAGCTAGCTCAAATGGTAGAAAAATATCCAGATGCAACCTTATCTGAATATTGTGAATATTGGGGACAAACTTACGATAAATGGGTAAGCACTAGTGCTATGTGTCGCGCTTTGCAAAGACAAAATCTGACTCAAAAAAAAAGACACTGCGTAGCAGTCAATGCGCTACAGAAAGAGTCCAAAAGCTAAGGTGTGAATTTTGGGAGAAAGTTAAAGCTATAGACCCAGAAAACTTGGTTTTCATCGATGAAATGGGTGTTTTACTTGGTTTAACGCGTTCCTTAGCTCGAAGCCCATGTGGACAAAGAGCGTATGATTTAAAACCATTTTATAGAGGTGCAAAAGTAACGGTTATTGGAGCAATAAGTTTAAAAAAAGTTTTAGCTGTGATGACCATGAATGGCTCAATGGATGGAAATGCATTTGAAGTATTTATCCAAAAATGTTTGCTCCCTCAATTATGGGCGGGTGCTGTAGAAGTTAATTGATAATGTACCATCTCACAAAGTAGCTTCAATTGAACCATTGATTCAATCGAAGGGTGCCAGTGTTCTCAATTTGTCACCCTATTCTCCTGATTTTAATCCGATTGAACTTTGGTGGTCACAACTTAAATCTTTCTTACGTCAATTCTCTCCAACCACAACAAAAATGGTTGATATTCTGATTGCAACGGCTCTTGATTTGATGAATCCGAAACATCTAAAAAACTGGTTTACAGACTGTTGCTACTGTACTTCATGAACCTGCAATATGCTGTATTTAGCAGTACGCGACAGCGTATTTAAAGCTTTGTTTGAGGAACCAATTGGTACACTTTTAATAGAAACGGAAAATCTCAAATTACTCGTTTTTAATCCAGAAACTGAGAGGATTATTCAATGGATACCTTAGATAATTATCGACGTATCATCAAAGAGGTATTAGTACCCTACACACAAATTCCTTATTCCTACGCAGCTATTGAATGTAAAGCAGTCTTTGATAGCGAAAATGATACTTATTTGCTGATAACTTTAGGCTGGGATGGGGTTAAACGAATTCACGGTTCCTTAGTTCATATTGACATTATTAATGGCAAAATTTGGGTGCAACGGGATGACACAGAAGATGGTGTTACCTACGAATTAGTAGCAGCAGGAATTCCTAAAGAGAAAATTGTTTTAGGATTTCACCCACAAAATGTTAGGCAACACACAGGATATGCTATTGCCTAACTTATTAAGGCTACCACTTAAGCGAGTATTGGATACTGGGCAGAGTCTTTCCCAGTTTCCAATACCCAATATCTCAAAGATTACTTTCAATTAACTGGCGGTATTCGCTCTTTTGCTTCACCCCTTTAACTTCCTTCACCAGCTCCTTATCTTTGAACAATTGAACCGTTGGTGTTCCTGTCACACCAGCATTTTCAGCAATATCTCGGTCTTTGTCGATGTCAATTTCTACAAAGTGAATTTTGCTATCAAATTCATCCACTACTTTGTTTAAAATCGGCTTCAGAGTATGACAAGGGCCACAGCCAGGAGAAACATATTTAACAAGGAGTAAGCGATCGCTTTCATGGAACAATTTCCGTAAAGCGTAACCTCCCTCATGGCGCGTCGCATCCAATTTAAATCCAGCTTCTTCCTCAGCTTCAGTTTTTTTGGCTGGCTGATGTTCTAACTCATTGTCTGCTATTTCTGGCTGTTGATGGAATTCTTGAATCAAGCCAGTGGATGATAACCAGCGTTCTGCCAACATCGCTGCCATACAGCCAGTACCCGCAGCCGTGATTGCCTGCCGAAATTCATGATCTTGTACGTCGCCAGCAGCAAAAACGCCTTCTACACTGGTTTCTACAGAACCGGGCTTAGTGACAACGTAACCGACCTCATCCAGTTCTAACTGACCTTTAAATAAAGAGGTGTTGGGACTGTGACCAACAGCGTAGAATAAACCCTTCGCGTGCAGTTTGCTCTCTTCACCAGTTTTAGTATTGCGGACTTTTACCCCTTCCATGTGACCATTACCGAAGATATCCACGGCTTCTGTGTTCCAATGCACCTGGATTTTCGGGTTACTCAAAACGCGGTCTTGCATGGCTTTAGAAGCCCGCATTTTATCGGTACGTACCAACATATTTACCTTGGAACCGTATTTGGTGAGGTAAATTGACTCTTCTGCCGCCGAGTCGCCAGCACCAATTACAGCCAATTCTGCACCGTGAAAAATTGGTGTTGCACCATCGCAAATTGCACAAGCGGAAATACCCCGACTCCAAAATTCATGTTCGCTGGGTAAACCTAAACGTTTTGCTGTTGCGCCCGTAGCAATGACAATGCTGTTGGTTTTTATTTCCCTTTCTTGCGATCGCACTGTAAATGGACGCTGACTCAAGTCAACTGATATAACATCTTCAGTATATAGTTCAGCCCCCCAGCGCTCCGCCTGAGCCTTCATCTGATCCATCAGTTCCGGCCCGGTAATTCCTTGGGGAAACCCTGGAAAGTTCTCAACTTCCGTCGTTGTCATTAATTGCCCACCAGGTAATCCCCCGGCTTGGAAACCTTCAAATACAACGGGTTTTAGGTTAGCACGTCCGGCATAAATGGCAGATGTGTAGCCTGCTGGTCCAGAACCGATAATTACCAAGTTTTCTGTTGTTGTGTTAGCCATGAAAATATACGAACTCATAACGACTACGCTTAATATAGCATAACAAACTCTGGTTGGCTACGCCAGATGGTTAGCGATGTCTGCGACGGGCTACGCCTACGCCAAATGTCTACGGTACTATACGCTCAATACTTACCAAACATTCTCTTAACTGTTAGGACTTTTCTTGGAGGTATTTTCTGATAATTTCAGCATCTAGTTCTAAAAATTCTGCTATTTCTTGAATGCTCATACCTTTCTCAATACATTTTGGGACTAATTTCAATTTTGTTTCTAGCTCAGTTTTCGGCTTAGTCTTTGCCAAGATACTTTCGTACAATCGAGTATTTTTGAATGCATCTAAATCAAGCATGGCTTCAATTTCCTCTAAAGTAAGATTGGGAAACTTATAAAATACAATGGCTTGGATAAATGCTAGCGCTCGGTTGAGTACTTTCTTAAATATCTGGGCTATGTTACGCAAAGTAGGGCGTGTAACTGGTTCTGGTGCAAAGTTTATCTTACCGAATATAGAAGAGGATGACTTGGAAAAAAGAAATGTGCGATCGCCTGATGTGTCTTTTGTTCGGGCGGATCGGCTGAAGAAGGACAAGCGCGACTTTGTAGAGTTGGTTCCAGACTTGATGGTTGAGATTAAATCTAGAAGCGACAGAATCAAACCGCTTGAAGAGAAGGTTCAGCTATTTTTGCAACTTGGGTCTGTAGTCGGCATACTAATTGACCCTGACAAATTAACAGTAACGGTTTACCGATTAAACCAAACTCCAGTGGTATTGGAAAATGGAAACACACTTACATTACCGGACTTGCTACCAGGTTGGGAAATGGCGATATCAGAACTGTGGCCACCTGAATTTGAATAAAGCACTCTCACTCTCACAAACAAAATTGAGAATCTAGCCCCTGGTATACATCAGGGGCTTTTGAATGCAAGGATTTTGGATTGTGTAACCGCATCTCCCAAAACTTTTTTTCTCAAGGTGATAGGAAAGCGATCGCAGGTGGGTAAGTTATATCTAGAACAAACAAACACTTCCTACCCCAGGGTAAACACTTATGAAGACCGAACTAAAAGCTAAATTTCTTCAACACATCCTCAACAAGAAGAATGAAAATGAAGGTTTTACACTCATTGAATTACTAGTAGTAATTATTATCATCGGTATTTTATCTGCGATCGCTCTACCTTCTTTCTTAAACCAAGCAGCAAAAGCTAAACAATCTGAAGCGAAAACCTACGTTGGTTCAGTTAACAGAGCGCAACAGTCTTATCGGATTGAGAATACGTCGTTTGCTAGCGATATTGGCGCTCTGGAAATTGGTATTCCGACGACAACCCCTCACTATAATTACGCAATCGGCGGCGCAAGTAGCACCAGTACTCTTTTTACCGCACTAGCTAAGGATGCAACGTCTCTCAAAAGCTTTGCTGGTGGTGTTGTTATTCTTGGAACTGGACAAACTTCTGCTGCTGCTTGTCAGACAACTGGAGTTAGTGCTGCTGCTCCAGCAGTAACACTAAGTGCTACTGCTGGTGGAAGCTGTGCGAGTGAAGCTAACAACATGAGATAAAGTATTAAACTTTATATTTGTAAATGCTAGATCAATTACACCTGATGTAGCATTTTTATATAATTTTCTCACATAATGTAGGGGTTAACACCGTTAACCCCTGCCTTTGATTTTGAAGCTTATTTGAAATCAGATTTAATTCCCCTTAGTAATAAATTTCAAAATAAGTTCAAGGTTTTCAATTATGGCTACCCAGCTAAATGATCGAATTTCTTCTAAACCAACTTTATAAACAAATATTTCCTACCCCAGGGTAAACACTAATGAAGACCGAACTAAAAGCTAAATTTCTTCAACACATCCTCAACAAGAAGAACGAAAATGAAGGTTTTACACTCATTGAATTACTAGTAGTAATTATTATCATCGGTATTTTATCTGCGATCGCTCTACCTTCTTTCCTTAACCAAGCAGCAAAAGCTAAACAATCTGAAGCTAAAACCTACGTTGGTTCAGTTAACAGAGCGCAACAGTCTTACCGGATTGAGAATGCATCGTTTGCTAGCAATATTGGCGCTCTGGAAATTGGTATTCCGACGACAACCCCTCATTATGATTACACAATCTCCAACGCAAGTAGCACCAGTACTCTTTTTACCGCACTAGCTAAGGATGCAACGTCTCTCAAAAGCTTTGCTGGTGGTGTTGCAATTCTCACAACTGGACAAACTGATGCTGCTGCTTGTCAGACAACTGGAGTTAGTGCTGCTGCTCCTACAGTTACACTAACTGCTGCTGCTGGTGCAAGCTGTGCCGCTGGTCAAGACATGAGATAGAGTTTAATACTTTATATTTGTAAATGCTAGATCAATTACACCTGATGTAGCATTTTTATGTAATTTTCTCACATCATGTAGGGGTTAACACCGTTAACCCCTGCTTTTGATTTTGAAGCTTATTTGAAATCAGCTTTAATCTTCCTTAGTAATAAATTTCAAAACAAGTTAAAGGTTTTCAATTATGACTACCCAGCTAAATGACCGAATTTCTTCTAAACCAACCTTATTAATCATTGAAGAATATGAGCAAAATATTATTGAAAAGCCTAGAGAAGTTTCCAATTATTGGTATTTAGGATTAGCTTTATTATTAGACGGAAGAGAAGAAGAAGCTCAGATTACATGGATGACCCCATTTCTTGAATTTGGAGAAGAAGAATCAGAACAATGGCTGCAACAATTAACGGATATTTTATTAAATGCTGCTCAACAACAAGAAGCTGATTCTAACTATCAACTAGTTTGGGCAGTTCGTCAACATATTAAAGAATTCCTACCTAATGATATTAATAATATTCTAAAAATAATCGATCTAAACATTGACTTAAAAATTCATGACCTAGAAATGAATATTAGCCAATTAGTTGAAACTATATGTCAACTAACAGAAGCCCCTATTTTTGATGAAAATTTGTTAGTTAAAGTAATTGAAAAATTAGTTCATCTTGATCCAGTTAGTCCTCCTCCCTTTATAGATAAATTGTTGGAAGCATTTGTACCTTATTTATCAACTTCTGAAACCATTATTAAATTATTAATAGATAAAGCTGATGCTTATCATTATTTTCATTACCAGCATATGTCAATTTATTTTGCAAAAATTGCGCTTCGGCTAGAGCCTAACAATTTAGATTGTATTAGAAAAATTATTTCTCCCCTACAAAGGCTAGGACTAGATTATACTAAAGAGTCTATTTATTGGGCAAACAAATATTTAGAAATTTCTCAAGAACCCATTGACCAAATACTTGGTACTCAATTTCTACTAGAAGCATTTTTAACTTCTTGTCAGAGTTGGGAAAAATCAGTTCAAGCTTACCAAAAACATAAACTGTTTTTATCTAATCTTGTCATAAGTCAAATAGACAGCGAAAGTTTAGTGCAAATTTTAGCTGTTGGTGCTTTTTTACTATATATGGAAGATAATCCACATGAAAATAGATTAATTCGCAATAGAATAGCTGCTTTATGTCAACAAATGATATCAAAGAACTTTCCTGAATATATCAGCACTTATCAGCAACGTTTTCTTTCACCCCGTCCTTCTTTGAATGATCGCCCTCTAAGAATAGGTTATTTATCAAGCTGTTTCCGTACTCATTCTGTTGGTTTTCTAGCTTGGTGGTTATTAAAATATCATGATCAGCAACAATTTGATATTTATTTATATTCTTTAGGCGAGATTTCTCAAGATCCACAACAACAAGCTTATAAAAATGAATTTGGTGATCGTTTTTATCAAGGCTCTCTTCCAATAGCTACAGTTGCAAATAAAATTAACCAAGATGAAATAGATATATTAGTTGATCTAGATAGTTTAACTTCCTATGGAAACTGTGCTATTCTAGCCCTCAAACCGGCACCAATTCAAGTTACTTGGTTAGGCTATGATGGGACTGGTTTCCCAACAGTTGACTATTTTATTGCTGATAACTATGTGTTACCAGAATCAGCACAAGATTATTATACTGAAAAGATTTGGCGACTACCTCAAAATTATATTGGTATTGATGGCTTTACTGTAGGAACACCAACTATCAGCAGAGAATCTTTAAATATTCCTGATGATGGGATTATTTATTTTAGTTCCCAAACTGGAGTAAAACGTAATCCCTATAATATCCGGTTACAAATGCAGATTATAAAACAAGTTCCTAATAGTTATTTTTTGCTCAAAAGTCATCGCAGTAATCATCAAGATTTACAAGATTTTATTAGGCCAATTGCTGAAGCTGAAGGGGTTGATTTGAACTGCTTAAGGTTTCTACCTTCTACACCTTTAAACACAGAACATCGTGCCAATTTAGCAATTGCTGATGTTGTTTTAGATACTTATCCCTACAACGGTGCAACTACAACCCTAGAAACATTATGGATGGGTATCCCCATAGTCACCAGAGTAGGAGAACAATTTGCAGCCCGTAATAGCTACACAATGATGATGAATGTAGGTGTAACTGAAGGTTTAGCTTGGAGTGATGAAGAGTATGTAGAATGGGGTGTGAAGTTAGGTAAAGATGAGAAATTAAGACAACAAATTGTGTGGAAACTGCGACAGTCAAGGCAAACATCACCTCTGTGGAATGGTAAGAAATTCGCCCGTGAAATGGAAAATGCCTATCAGCAGATGTGGCAGAACTATAGCGGTTCTTAATTACATGGAATAGAGACCTAACCCCCAGCCCCTTCCCTACAAGGGAAGGGCAGTAAGATTCAAAGCTTCTTTCCTTTTAAGACAGAGGAATGGAAGCGAGGTCATAGTGTATTCCTTCTATAGACGGGTAGCGATAGCGGCTTCCCGCAGGATACAAGAAGCGCTATTAATTCGCTACTATACAAGCAAAGTCTACCTCTATGGATTAACGGAAAATTTGAATTTGCTCAAATTTTTGATACTTTTCAATTGCTTCCTGATATTTACCTTGACCAAATAAACTATTTCCTAGCTGAAAAAAACTGTGCTGGACTTACTTCCTTTAAACTATTCAGAGAATAGGAAGGAATTTCCTCTACTTGTTTGCCGATAATTATCTTTTGATTTTCATGTTTTAAACAAATTCTCGCATTAATAAGAGGGAGTAAAGTTTGCCACTGAATTTCCGTCAAATCAACTATTAAGGAAATTGTTAACTCCTCAGTTATATCTATTTCTTCTTCCATCATTAGATTCATAGCTATAGCCGCTAGAAAAATATCGGTTTCTTCACCCGAAGTATCGCTGGTATCAATTAAAAGTGTAATTTTGCTCTTATCTGGGTGAGTAGCTATACTTTGAATAACTTGTTGTATTTCAACACCTAAATTGTCTTCATCTACTGACCAATCTGGGAAAATGACTATATTTATTTCCTTCAATTTAAAATCATTTATAAAATTGCTGTTTTGCTGTTTTTCTGAAGTACAATCTAAATTAAAATCTTGAAATAATTTATTTAAGACAGGAATAAGAGAAGTTTTTCCATGAAATCCAAAAGTATTTTCCCAAGAAAAGTTGTCAAGTTCTTCTATGGGTTGCTCAAAACTAAATTTAACAGCTATTTCTAAAGGTGCAAATTTAATATCTTGATCTTTAAACCAGTCATGAAAATAATGGCAGATAATCAAATCTTCTGATAACGAAGATGTTTTTAGGTTATCAAAATCTAACTGTGAAGATACTTCTAGTAACTTTTTACTTCTTAGGGAAAAACCACCATTGCCTACTCTATTTTTAGTAAAGTCAAGTATATCTACAGTTTTACCTTGAGAATTAACTAGATGAGTTTGCTTACGCCAAGGCGCAGCAATATAATCATAATTTAAAAATTCTTCTGACCACAGTTGAGGATTGATAATAAAACCATCTCCTTGTGTAACTAAGCAAAATTCAGTATCTATAAATGAATTAAGCTCTTTGATAACAAATCGGCTATATTCAACTAAACTCCTTATAGGAGGAATTTTAATAACTTCTAATTGTGGGAAAAGTTTCAGATATCTTTGATCAATTTCCTCAAATGTAAAAAATAATACTCTATTGAAGGTTGCGTTTAAATTAGAAATTACTAAACTCAGTAAAGTGAGTTCTATATCTACAGAGGATATGGTTACTAAAGTTGTATTTTGGAGATTTATTTTATTTATATTATTAACCAGTAAATTAAGAGAATTATTCAATAATTCTGTGATATTAATAGCCTGTTCCTTTTTAGCTAAAGTTCCACTATAAAAAGTTCTTTCAGTAAAATTATCTGCTAGGGTATCTCTGATTATAAAAGGGGGATGTTTTAAGGGAAACTGTATTTCTTCAACAGGTATATTAGATAGGATACTATTTGAATCTGTTGCATGAGTTCCTTCTTTTCCAAAACCGATATTAGAAACTAAATTTATATTTGGTAAAACACTTAAACCTTGATTTATATAACAAGCAAATAGCCAAGGATAATCCCAAGTATCAAATCCTTCATACATACCTTGGAAAGTTGCTGACCAGTATCTAAATGCTTGTTCATCTTGGAGAATATCAAATAGCCAATTTTCATCTCTCACTTGAGGCCAAAGTGCCATAGTATCATCATAATATTGCCATGCTCTTTTCCAAGTAGCCCATCCCCAACAATGGTTATAACGAGAAAAATAATAACTATAATTTCGTGCTTTTTGTCCAAACTGGAGATTCTGTCCAGAAATCAACATGATTCTGGAATTATGACGATAGTTTTCTAATAACTCTTCACAAAAGCGGAAGAAGCTAGGGTGAGGAAGACAATCATCTTCTAAAATAATCGCTTCTTCAACTTGAGAAAATACCCAATATAAACCACTACTAACTCTTTTTCGACAACCTAAATTAACATCAGAGTAATTAGTTAATACTTCACATTCCCAATCAACTTGATTAATTATTGCTCTAGCAGCAGCACACTTTTCTGCTTCACCAGGCTTATCAGTCCTTGATCCATCAGCTACCACTAATAATTTAGGGGGTTTAGCTTGACGAATTTTTTGAAAAACTTGCTCTGTTACATCAGGACGGTTAAAAATGATGAAACAAACTGGAGTTTTTAATTGCCATTCACTCATAAAGTTTTACTTCTTAAATTGCAATTACAGGACTGGTAATCTGAAAGCAGGATCTTCCTAAACAAGAGCGTTTTTCACTAGGTAATCCTCCTCTTGATAACAGCTTAATATCTTTAAAGAAGATGGAAGTGCAGTTTTTATAAAGATAGCTGGGAATCATTCCATAAAAATCAATCCTTATAAATCCAGATTCTAGTAATTTTTTAACGCCTTCTGCGTATCTGTGATCGTCTGTGTTATCAAAAATGATAAATCCCTGATCTTTTATTTTAGATAAGGCAAATTCAGCACACTGGTTTCTATTGATACCATCAATAATAATGACATCAAAGTAGTGATCTTCATATTGGTTAATAGCAGAAGCATATTTTAAATCATCTTCAATCAAATATAGTTCTACATTTGAAGGCATATTTTTTTTAATATATTCAAACCAGTTTGCATCACTTTCCATAGAAATTACTTGTGTTACTCTTTCAGACCACCATAGAGACGAATTACCACTGCCATATTCAAAAACACGAAAATTAGTATTTATTTTATTTTCAATAAATTCTATAGCAGGATAAGTGTACCAAGGAATAGGTTTTGCTTCCTGGTTAACAGGTTTCCCTAAATATAAAGAATTTAACCATCCAGAAGTTTCTAAATAGTTAATACCTGTCGGCAAATTTCTAGAAATTTCCTGCCAGTCAAGAGCTAATATTAAGCTATGAGCCAAAGAAATCAAACCAGTATTAGCAAATTGAGGATTTCCAATGATTGCTTGTCGAAATAATTCGACGGATTCAACAAATTTCTGTTCAGCAAATTTTTGATAAGCTTTGGATAAACTACTTTCTTTTTCTTGTAGTGGTATGTATGGTAGCTTATCTAATATAGCTAGTGAAGCGTTTTTGAATTCTTCTAAAGTGCAAGAAGGTAACTGTTCTAATCCTATTTGATTAATAAATTCTTTGTTTTCAGACTCTAAAAGAATTCTAGAGGACAAAACTGGTAACAAACCTTTATATTCGTCCGTTGAATGGATATTTAGTAAATTAAATTCTGGTAATTTATCATTATTCATTTCTGTATTTTTATCATAGCAAAGATTCATTAAAACATCTGCTAATAAAAATTGTGCGTCTTCTAGATTGGTATTTTGGGTATTAATAAGTAAAGTAATATCACTATTTTTGGGGTGATCAATAATAGCTTGGCATACATTTACTATCTGTTCAAATATTATATTTATAGATTGATTCCAATCAGGAAATATTATTAGATTTATATTTTTAAAGTTTAGTTGATAACTGTTTTCTTCTGATTTTATTGCTTTTAATACAGCATGAACGTGAATAACTTGATGTGCCGACTGTTTTTCTTCAATGCTAACAATACTAAATTCCCCCTTAAAACCATAATGACTTTGGCAACCTGCTAAATAAAGAGGAAATTCTTGGCAATAATACATAAAAGAATTAATATTCCAAAAACTGACATGGGTAGGATCTTGAAATGCTCCCCTTCCATCTGTTGATGGTACACTAATGTCAATTATTGCATCTGGTTTACAGATTCTCCATATTTCGTTCATGGTATGAATCCTATCAGGTAGATGCTCAATAAAATCATGTGCTTTGATAAAATCAACACTATTATCAGGAAATGGAAAATGACCATTTAAATCAGCAATAACATCAACTTGATCTCCAGCAATAACATCAACTCCTATAAAACCTTCTTCTTTATGAGTTCCACATCCTAAATCCACACAAATTAATTTTGATGATGCCAATGACTCAGAATTATCCATAGTGCCAATTTCTTGTTCTCTATTGCTGATTTCTATGGTTTTGGGGCTAATAAACATTTCTTGTTTATGTACACCAATGCTTATTGATGAAGTTTTTTCAGCTATTGCGTAAATAGAACCATCTCTTCTACTTTCAAGATCAATGCTAGAATCAAAATCGCGCAATCTAACATTATTAAACCCTGCTTGAGATAGAACAGATATTAGGTTATCTTCATCAAACAAATGCAAGTGATGACCTGCCATATATGCAATATAATTTATATAGTCTATTGGGGAATTATAATGATATGCAGGTTTAAATTGACAGTATCTTTCAGGATCAAATTTTTCTTTATTCAAATATGCTTCAATATATATTCGAGCATTAGGTACACATACACTAAAAATTCCTCCTTTTTTCAAAATACGATAACATTCATTTAAAATACCTGCCATTTCATAAGGATATAAGAAGTGTTCAAGTACGTGAGAAGAGTATATTTCACTAACGCTTTCATCTGGAAACATAAGCGGATTTCGCAAATCTAAAACGAGATCACAATCTCCACTAATATCTATAGTAGTCCATCCTTCTAATTGACGCTCTTTTCCTGCTCCCAGTTCAAGTTTAATTGGTTTACTCTCAGATAGTAGCTTTGCAATTACATGGTTATTTCTGTCTGAAATTTTTTGTAAAAAGTCTTGCTTATGAAGAACTTCCTGTTTCCACTCTGAATATTGAGCTAATTTAGCTTTATCATCTAAGTTCATAAGTGTTGCTCCTTGGATTTTTTTATTATTGACATAATATTATTTTCTAATAAAAAATTGCTTTTTTATATCTTACTTTTACATCTAAAATAATTAATCAAAAATGTAAAATCTTTCTTGAATTAATTGAAAAAAATATCAAACTCCTGTAGATTTTCTTTTACTTTGCTCCTTCCCCCAGCCTCTTCTTCACATCCACCAACCCAGTCTAATAATCCTGCCTGTTAGGATGCAATTTCACCAACCTCTCCATTAATGCGATCGCACCCTTTATTAATTAGACTTCGGCTCGTTATCTGTCTGGGAATCGCCATTACCCTGTTGCTTCTTAACCTGCTCTAATACAACTTTGTAATCTTGCCGTTCAGGGCGCAACTTCACCAGCTTCTCCAAAAGTTCCATCGCACCTTTAGCATCTTTCAATTGCAACCGCAGCAAAGACAGTTTCTCTAAAGCAAGTTGGTTTTCTGGTTCTCGTTGCAAAACCAGTTCATAACCCCGCGCCTGTTGCTGTAACACTGACTCAGCAGAAGGAGACGCAATTGCTGGCTTAGGTTGGCTAGCCTGTTGTATTGCTGGAATGACTGCAAATACCGTAGAACCAAAAAACGAGAACATCGACACTATCGTTAAAATCTTTTGTCGCCGCCCAATCTGCTTTTTGCGGGCGATTAGGTATTCTTCCCCTGAACCAGCCATGTATCAATTATTGCTGCTATAAATGCTTAGGTATCAGCAACCCTCCCGTTATGAGGTTACCCATCTGCCCAATAGAAACTAACATCTTAAACTGGAAATCTTTCACACAAACTTTAAAAGCTGACTCTGAGGACGAGAGAACTTTATGGTGAGCTTATGCTGTACTGACAATTTTGCCGATCGCTCCTATACTTCAAAGCAAAATCCTCTCCTGCACCTAAACAGAGTAAGCCTCCAGGTCTTACTTTTTAAGGATAAAGTTAAAATTATATAAAGATTTACGATAATTATGCCTAATGCTAGATGTTTACGATATTGTAAATAACGTTTAAATAGATTAATAACAGTAGACATTTCTACTCAATTGCGAATCTCCCTGTAATTCAAAAACTTTCAAACTAGCCCGTATTCTATGCGTTCTTCAACAAGCACACATATTTTTTGTGATTAAAACAAATAGAATTTTCCCACTCGTCCTTAGTCAGACTTCTTAGTGCAACTTCCCAGACGGCTAATTATTCCGCTCGGTGTCTACAATATATCTATGACAAAAGGTACTGTTGCACTCTAGTGGAGAAAGGGTAAAAGTTAAGAGTAAAAAGAAAAGGGGAAACAAAAGCATCCCTTACTCTTTCACCTCTTCCCCCTCAACCTCTGCCCGGCTTCTGCAAAAAGTTTAAGGACTGCTTGGTGAAATTGGAGTTTTGTGGTGGTAATTACCGTACAAAAGCGAATTTACCAGTAATTTAGTAGAGTTTGTTATGGTATAGTTAAAAAGTTAAGACTAGCTTTACCAAAAATTACACCACTCTACGATCCAGCAACAATTGCAGAATGGGAAGCAGTTTTAATCAAGTATTTACCAACAAAATCTGAATTCAATCGAGGTTATGACTCAGCAAGTGATTCACCCAATGGTGAAATTGCAGCGCAATGTGCAATCACTCATAGAATCGAATATTATCAAGCCAAGCGATAGCATCTGGAAAATCGCTTTGCTCTACGGTAATGAATGGCAGCACTGGAAACAGGAACTGCTTGACTTTGGCTTTAGTATGCAAGACCCAGTTAGTGAATTGCTAGCTGTAGAAACTTGGGATGAGGAATAGGGAATAGGGAGATGAGGAAGATGAGGGGGATGAGGAAGCAGGGGAAGAATTCTAACTCCTAACTCCTAACTCCTAACTCCTAACTCCTAACTCCCTACCCCCTAAACTTGGCAAGCAGCTAAGGCCGCAGCTAATTCCTTCGCCGTTTGATAGCGATCGCGTGGCAATGGTTCTGTAACGCGATCAATCACATCTCTTAATTGGGAACTAATCGTGGGAACTTTTGCCACATCAAACCTGAAGTTTCGCCCCCTTTGGCGGTAATACTTAAACGGGTTTTCGCCTGTGAGCAAAAAAATCAGCGTTGGCCCAATTGCATACAAATCAGATTGAGTCAAAGGTTGTCCTCGTTCTTGTTCAGGAGCGCAATAACCTTCTGCACCAATCCGAGTACCGGGGACAGTGCCAATTTCTTTAACTGCGCCAAAATCTAGCACTACTATGCGATTTAAAGAACTTCGCACCATTAGGTTAGCGGGTTTAATATCGCGGTGAATCAGTGGAGGCTCTTGGCTATGAAGATATTCTAAAATATCGCAGGTTTGAATCATCCAAGCGATCGCTTGGTTTGGTGTAACTGGCCCAGTAGTATAAACACGTTTCTCTAAATCTTGTCCGTGGATTAATTCCATTGCCAAGTATTTTTTTCCGTCTTCTACAAAGAAGTCGTAATACTTGGGAATTCCCGGATGGTTAAGAGATTTGAGAGTATGCGCCTCACGCTCAAATAATTCTTGAGCTTTGGCAATTCTTACCATATCAGCATTCATTTGCTTCAACACCAGCAGTTGTGGCATATCCGCAATCAAGCCAGCCGCATCCCAAGCCAGATAAGTAGTACCCATACCTCCTTGTCCAAGAGTTTGCAACACCTGATAATGGCGAATTTTCTGTTGCACTGAGAGAGGTTGGCCGCAGTGTATGCAGAATAGATTGTTTGGAGAATTGCCTTCATGGGTGCAAGTGGATCTACCTTGGGCTGAGTGGAGTGTTGCAGCAGCATTTTCTTCTGTGACTTGGATTTGTTGCTGCGATCGCACACTAATTTCCAGTACTGTTACCTCCTGAATTTGGAATTGCAGTATTGGACCTCCCTGTGCCAGTTGCAAAAGTGAATTATCTGGTAACGGACTCTGAATCACAAGGACACCGTTGAGGAAAGTCCCATTAGTACCCTGACTAATCAGCCGCCAACCACCGCCATTATCGGCAGAATCTACTTGTCTTAGTTCTAGATGATGCCGCGAAACTAAACTATCAGTTAAAACAACGTGATTATCTGCCGCTCGACCAATGCGAATTATGGAAGAGTTCTCAAAGCACCACTGGTGGAGGGGCGTTTTCTGTTGCGGTTCTAACAGGGTCAGACTAACCACGATACAACCTATAAGGTAAGGGGACTGGGGACTGAGTATTGGGTACTGGGCATGGGGCATTGGGCATTGCTTCTTTCTCCCTCATCTTCCCCACTCCCCATTTTTCTAACTTTCTAAATTTGGGCGCACTTTTGCCCGAATAAGTATACCAGTAATGTTGTCATGACCATTGTGTTGGTTCGCCAAATCAATTAACTCTGTAACACCCCGTTCTAAGTTAGCGCCAGAACTAAGTAAGGGTTCTAAGTGAGTCTGCCAATGGGTTTCTAGTAAATCATTATCTGATAGACCATCTGATGCCAACAACAAAAGAGTATCTTCATTGATATCGAAAAAGCTTACATCGGGATTAATCGAGTTCTCGTCACGAGGTCCCAAAGCTTGGGTGAGTTGGTAGGCATCCGGGCGGGCGTAAGCTATGCTTGCTTCCACACCTCGGTTAATTTCCCGTTGCCCAACTTCGTGGTCTACTGTGACTTGTTCTAGCCCCTGCTTGCGCGTTAACCGATAGAGACGGCTATCTCCCACATGAGCAACAGCTGCTTGAGTATCTTCAATTAAGAGCATTACCAAAGTTGTACCCATGCGCCCAACTCCAGAACGGGCATCTTGTTGATTTAGCTTGTAAATCGCCTCATTCGCTAAATACACTGCCTCACGAATGCTATCTTCTGTTGGCAGTTGGTTGGCAATCCAATGTTCTTGAAAGTATTGCCGTAGGGTGTTGACTGCTAACTCACTGGCGATTTCGCCACCAGCGTGTCCACCCATACCATCACAGAGAATATACAAACCATGCCCTTGCAAAACTCGACTTTTAGGTAACTCCAACTTCTCAATTTTGGTTTCAATACCAAAGTAGTCTTCGTTATGATGACGCTGACGCCCCACATCTGTGCGTCCTGCATCTTCTAAGCTACTTAACTGCATTGCCAGTACAACAGTTGGCATATCATCAGTTTTGCTGATCATATCTTCAGGCTCATCTGATTGCACGATAGTAGTGGGCACAGCAGTATTATTCTCCTTTATTGGGGGCGAAGTTGCGGTTCCTAGTGCTTCCAGTTCAACAGAGATTTCCTCCAAGCACGATCGCAACTGTGCGATCGTTTGTATTTTACCTACCTCTAAATCCCCTAACATCTGGACTACAGAGCCAAATTGAGTCCGTTGAGATTGCCTAAATAGGGCTTGCCAAACCCGTCCCAAAGCTTGGATGGTTAATGGTTCCTCTGGAATAGGAGATGTTTGGGCTTGGGCATATTCTGGCGACTCGGTGACAGGTTGAGAATTCGAGGGTTCCACATATAATCTTTGTAGCGCCAGCGTTTGGTCTTCATCCAATCGCAAATTTGCCAAATCTAACAGGCTTTGACGACAATTTACTGGTTCCAATAATGCCCAAAGTTGGGTCATTTCATAACACCAGTGTAAAATTTTTAACGAACTTGTCCTTTCTTCTTGCCATAAATCGAGTAAAGGCTGCCAATGTGAGCGGTCTTCGATTATGACTACCTGCATATTTCCCTGCTGCCATGCATCGTGAATCGGCGGTATCCCCCGATGACCTTGGGATTCTAAGGCAATATAAAATTTAGCAAGGTGAGGAATTCCACTTGCTTCCACTGATGGCGTTAGCAAATCTGATTGCTGACTTGCTAGTATTGCCTCAATGGGTGATATTTGATACGGCTGACAGTCTAGAACTCTCACACCTACATCAGTAATGGTGGCAGTTTCCGTTTGGGCAGGTAGTGGATCTAATAATTGATAACGCTCTTGGGAGCCTAAATAGGAGCCTAATCCAATCTGAGAATTAAGAGATAGAGGAAAGGAAGATATTGCTTCCTCATCTCCCTCTAGTCCCACATTTCCTTCATCTTTCTCTACTTTCAAGTTCCCATTCGTTTCGTTAGCAATAATTGCCCAAAACACTGTTCCACATTCCGTGCCACAGTTATGACAACGTAGTGCATTCACAGGTACATCATCGGTACTGCATTCAGGACAAACCTTGTGAGTCAGGGATGTGCCACAGCTTTGGCAAAATTTGTTGCTATTGGGGTTTTCAAATTTACACTGAGGGCAAATCAGCATAGTGGAAGTTCCTTTATTCCCGTTCCAAGGTGCTTCTAGCCACTAAGATCCAAGGTGCCACAATTGGCTATCCCTGACTACAGTAGACCTACAAGAGATTGTAGTTTATCAATGAATTTTGGTGACAGTATTAATTGTGACGCATATTAGATAAATATTTAATATATTGGCAATCATTTGCTTATAAATGGGGAGCAGGGGAAGCAGAGGCAGAGGAAAATGCTACCCATGCCCAATGCCCCATGCCAAGAGCCTGGCAATTGCGGAGGTTCAGCATGAAACCATTTTTGATAAATTTGCTTGTAAGTGCCATTGGATAACAAAGTCGCTATACCTCTGTTAATTGCATCCAAATGGGATGAGTCTTTAGGTGTAGCAATCCCGTAATATTCTTCAGTGAGCAGATCAGCAACAACTCTGATGCCTTTGAGTTTGCCATTTTTAATCGCATACAAAGTTGCGAAAGCATCACTAACCACAGCATCAACATTGCCGTTGAGCAAGTCTTGGAAAAATTCTGGACCAGAATTAAAAGTACTAATTTTGGCGTTAGGGATGGTTTTAGCAAAATTTGCCCCAGTTGAACCAATTTGTACAGCAATTTTTTTACCTTTGAGGCTATTGAAGTCTTTAATATTTTGGTTATCTTCGCGGACAGCGTAGGCGTAGCCCGTCGTAGACATCGCTAGTCCGGCTTTAAAATAAGGTCGTGAAAAAGCAATTGTTTTCAAGCGTTCAGCAGTAATGGTGATTCCGCTAATTGCTGCATCGACTCTTTTAGCTTGCAAGGTCGAGATCATGCCATCAAAGGGAAGACTTTCAAACTGGACTGCAAAACCTGCTACTTTAGCAATTGCATTCATTAAATCAATATCAAAACCTTCCAAGTTACCGCTAGCCCTTTGGATTTCAAAAGGAACAAAGGTGGGATCTGTCGCCACCCTAAGAGGTACAGCATCTAGATTATTGGTGGGATAGAAACTTTTACAGGCAATAATTCAGTAGCAAAGAGCCTAAGCTTAGAATTAGCTGCTGCCACTTGAAGTTAATTAATTTCACTGTAGTAATCCCGTTCTATCAGTCAATATTCACGATAATTGTCATGATGTTATAAAAAAGAATACATCCGTCAGCACCAGAATCCACCATGAATTCTAGGCGACTAGCAAAAGTTTAAGACCCCACTCTAGTGAAAAGTTTAGATCAGAAGCTTCTTCTGATCTGACATTTCGCCAATTGTCTTCTTGTGTATTCCGTATTCTGACTCCCAATTTTGAACTACTTATGGTTTCTACCACCCCTACTTACCGAATTACTGATTTGTTCGCCGAACGAGCAAAAAACATCGCACCACCAACCTACGGTACAGAGTTAAGCAAAATTCTCACTGTCAGCTTTGCCTATGGTCTAGCTGACCCAATTCTCTTTCCTCATGCTGACTTGGCTGCTGCAAGTGCCATTGTGCTGGCAGAAGAGGCTCCGATCGCCCTCAATTACGGTCCACCTTCAGCTCAACTGTATGAGCAAATTATCCTCCGTTTGCAGGCTAAAGGAATCACTGCCGATCGCGATCGCCTGATTATTGGCTATGGTTCTGGTCAGATTCTCGGCTTGCTGCCAGATGTGTTTGTGGAACCTGGTGATGTAGTAATTGTGGAAGGGCCAACCTTTTTAGGAGTAGTTGCTAGATTTGTCCACGCTGGCGCACGCATAATTACTATCCCTGTGGATGAGTTGGGGATGGATGTAGATGCTTTAGAAGTGACATTAAAGGATTTAAAGAAACAGGGTATTCGACCCCGATTTATTTATACTATTCCCACCTTTCATAATCCCACAGGCGTTACTATGCCGTTATTTCGCCGCCAAAAACTGGTAGCATTAGCGGCTGAATATGGCGTGGTGGTAGTAGAAGACGATGCTTATAGCGATTTGCGTTTCCAAGGAGAAACTGTACCCCCCCTGGCAACCCTCGACAAGGAGGGGTGGGTATTATATGTGAGTACCTTCTCGAAAATTATTGCGCCTGGTATCCGGCTAGGCTGGGCTTGTGGTGATCCAGCGATTATTGAACGGCTGGCAATGTTCAAAAGTGAGGGGCCTGTGGGGCCATTTGTCAGCCATGTAGTCGCTCGTTATTGTGCCACAGGCAAATTAGAGAATCATATTCAGGAGTTAATTGCCTGCTACAAACATAAGTGTAATTTGTTGTTAGAAGCGATCGCCTTAGAGTTTCCCAGTGATGTAATTCCTCTGCGTCCCGATGGCGGCTTCTTCGTTTGGTGTAAATTGCCACCAGATATCAGCGCCAAAGCCCTCCTTGTGGCTGCCAATGAACACGGCATCAGTTTTCTGCCAGGGACTCGTTGCTATGCCAATGGACAGGGGGATGATGCCTTCAGGTTAGCTTTTAGCTTTCAACCAACACAGAAGATTGTTGAGGGAATCGCTACATTAGGAGCAGTGTTGCACGGATTGCGCTAATTCGTAATTTGTAATTGGTACATAGTTCCCAGTCTGAGACTGGGAATTCTCTTTGGGAGGCTCCTGCATAGCTTCTAAGCAGCAGAACCACAACAAAAGCATTTGCTTCTTTGACCTGAAAACTAAATTTAAAATTTTGTAAACTTTAAAAAATTTGTTCTAATCGTTGAAAATCTCGCTGCACTTCATACCAGAGACTTTTATTATGGGGGTCTGTTTTCAGAGCTTTTTTAAGATAAATTCTGGCTTTGAGCAGCTGCTTTTCAGAAATTAACGCCCGTCCCCAAATTTGATAAGCGATCGCTAGCCATTGGCGAACTTCTGCATCTGTTGACAAACGATCTGCCAAAGCTTCCGCCAGGGCGATCGCTTGCGGAAATCGTCTTTCTTGCAAAAATCGCTGCAATTGCTCATAAGTCTTCCACTTCAGCCGTTCTTCTATTTCCAATAGATTAGGCGGCTTTGCTTTTCCTGGCTCTTGGCTTGTCACCGTTGTTACAGGTGTTTTCTGCCTATGCGTTGCCCTAGCGTGATCACGCCCACCAGATGTTGACACCTGACTTGAATGTGCGGCAGTTTCCTCTGGCAGTACCACTGTCAGCAGGAGTTTGTACGCTTCTGTTAACGCAATAAACTTATCTTTGGCTTTGTTGTCATCTGGGTTGATATCGGGATGATATTGCTGTGCCAATCGCCGATAAGACGATTTGATGTCAGCAAAAGAGGCTCCCGATCTTAAACCTAGTAAACGGTAGCAATCTCCAAGATCCATCTTGAGCTATGAGCTATCGAATATCCAGCTGGAGGCTATTAGCTATGAGCTTTCAGCCTGAACTATTAATAATAAGGGCTAATTTGATATTTTAAAGTTCAATGTTGACAGTTTCTTTAGGGAAGGGAGTAGGGAATGGGGAATGGGGACTTAGGAGTTATAATTCTTCCCCTGCTCCCCCTGCCTCCCCTGCTCCCCTACTCCCTACTCCCTACTCCCCTGCTACTATAGAGGTTCGTTCTTCAATCACACGGTCAATTAAACCGTATTGTTTTGCTTCTTCGGCAGACATGAAAAAGTCACGATCCATATCTTTTTCAATCTTTTGTATGGTCTGACCAGTTTTCTCGGCATAAATGCCATTGAGTTCGTGACGAATCCGCAGAATCTCTCTAGCTTCAATTTCGATATCGCTTGCTTGTCCACGGGTGCCACCTGAAGGCTGGTGAATCATAATCCGTGAGTGAGGCAATGCTAACCGTTTACCTTTGGTGCCGGCAGCCAGCAGGAAAGACCCCATTGAAGCCGCTAAACCGACGCAAATAGTCACTACATCTGATTTGATATGTTGCATGGTGTCAAAAATAGCCATGCCAGAAGTGACCATTCCACCGGGGGAATTAATGTATAAATAAATATCTTTACCTGGATCATCTGAGTCCAGATACAGCATCACAGCGATAATTTGATTGGCAATTTCATCATCAACATCTCGCCCCAAGAATATAATCCGTTCCCGGTAAAGGCGATCGTAGATGCTAATCCAATCTGTATATTGTCCTCCGGGCATCCGGTAAGGAACTTTAGGAACGCCTATAGGCATAATTTACTCCGTTTTTAATAGTTTGCGGACGGTGGGAGAGTTAGGAGTGAGGAGTTGAAAGTTAGGAGTTGGAAGTTAGGAGTGAGGAGTTTTCAAGAACTCATAACTCATAACTCATAACTCATAACTAAATTAAAGGACACTAGCAGGAAGTGGAGGATTTGCGAGTTCTTCTTTCTCAAAAACTCGGTCAATAAGCCCGTATTCCTTTGCTTCATAGGGTGTCATATATAACAGCCGATCCATATCTTTAGTAATTTTTTCTGGAGGCTGTCCAGTAGTGCGATGCAAGATATCAACTAAGGCTCCTTTGTTTATCAAAACTTCCCTAGCGCGAATTTGAATATCCGTTGCTTGGCCTTGGGCGTAGCTCTTAGGCTGATGCAGGATAATCGAGGAGTGAGGCAAACTAGCGCGGCAACCTTTTGTACCTGCACTGAGGAGCATTGCTGCCATACCCATCGCGGAACCGACGCAGATGGTGTGGATAGGAGGCTTGATATATTTCATTGTGTCGTAGATGGCGAAGGCTTCGGTTTCAAAGCCAATGGGTTCGCCACTGTAACCGGAAGTGCCGGTAGAGTTGATATAGATTTTAATTGGCTTTTCTGGGTCGTCGGACTGCAAAAACAGCAACTCGGCGACGATTAATTCTGTGACAGCAGGCACCAGTGGCATCCCCAGATAGACAATTCGCTCCTTCAATAAGAGGGAAGGTAAATCTGGCGGCGGTGTCCGGTAGAAGTTATCGCCGTAATATGGGGCTTGAACAGCCTTAATTGGGGAAATGTCCATAGCAACTGATCGCCTGAAACTATGCCGTTAACTGTAATACATCCTAGCGCGATGATAGCTCTCCTCAAGGTGCGGATTTCTCCCTAATGCTTCAGGTGGCTTCGCATCTACCAATGTTTGGCTTCTAAGATATTCTGATTATATTCATGTATTTGTGTTGGATAGGTTTTCCCTAGAGCTAAAGTGGTGCTTTAAAGTTATTTATTAATATGTATATCCTGAATAAGGACTTTGAGTTATGAAGGTTAGTTTGCAGCCTGCCTTGAATGATGGTAATTTGGACGCGAATCAACTGAATAGTCAACGTCAGTTGGGAATTTCGATTTCAGCGATCGCAGAGACTCAAGACCGGAATGTGCCACTAAATTTATGCTTAATTCTCGATCATAGTGGTTCTATGAATGGGCGATCGCTAGAAACGGTCAAAAAAGCAGCGAATCGTCTGGTAGATAGGCTCAACCGTGGCGATCGCCTCAGTGTAGTAGTTTTCGATCATCGTGCCAAAGTCTTAGTACCTAATCAAAGTGTTGAAGATCCAGAAAAAATAAAACAGCAAATTAACCGCCTAGCCGCCGATGGGGGAACTGCAATTGATGAAGGATTGCGCTTGGGGATTGAGGAGTTGGCAAAGGGAAAAAAAGATACTGTTTCCCAAGCCTTCTTATTAACTGATGGAGAAAATGAACATGGTGACAATAATCGCTGTTTAAAATTTGCCCAATTGGCTGCTAGCTATAATTTGACTTTGAACACTTTAGGATTTGGTGACAATTGGAACCAAGATGTTTTAGAAAAAATTGCTGATGCTGGTTTAGGTACTTTATCTTACATTCAAAAACCCGATCAGGCAGTGGATGAATTTAATCGCCTGTTCAGCCGCATTCAAACCGTGGGACTGACCAACGCTTATCTGCTATTATCCCTGATGCCCCATGTCCGGTTAGCGGAACTCAAACCTGTAGCCCAAGTTTCCCCAGACACAATTGAGTTACCACTGCAACAAGAAGCTGATGGACGTTTCGCTGTGCGGTTGGGAGATTTAATGAAAGATGCAGAACGGGTGATATTAGCTAATATTTATTTGGGACAATTGCCAACAGGTGAACAAGCGATCGCTAATGTGCAAGTCCGCTACGATGACCCAGCCGCTAACAAGGTAGGTTTAGTTACACCAAATATCCCAGTTTATGCCCATGTAGTCAAAAATTATCAAGCAGACCCGAATCCCCAGGTGCAACACTCTATTTTGGCATTAGCTAAGTATCGCCAAACCCAGCTAGCCGAAACGAAATTGCAACAGGGCGATCGTTCTGGTGCGGCGACGATGTTACAAACGGCTGCTAAAACTGCGCTGCAAATGGGAGATACTGGAGCGGCGACGGTGTTGCAAACTTCTGCCACCCAGCTACAATCTGGTGGAGATTTATCCGAAAGCGATCGCAAGAAAACCAGAATTGTCTCCAAAACAGTTTTGCAAGATACCCCTCCCCAGTAAACTCAGGTTTAGATGAAAGTTAAATTGCTATCGGCGTTAAATGACAATAATGTTGATGTGGCTCAAACAAGTAGCCAACGTCAACTAGCAATGACGATTTTTGCGATCGCTGGTGAGTTTGACCAAAATCTACCCCTTAATCTCTGCTTGATTCTAGATAGAAGTGGTTCCATGCATGGACAACCGATTAAAACGGTAATCCAGGCAGTGGAAGGATTAATAGATCGGTTGAAAGTAGGCGATCGCATCTCAGTTGTGGCTTTTTCCGGCACTGCTGAAGTCATTATCCCTAATCAAGCGATCGAAGACCCCGAAAGCATCAAATCTCAAATAAAAAGCAAACTCAGTGCTAGCGGCGGCACTGCGATCGCTGAGGGTTTGGAGTTGGGAATTACAGAATTGATGAAAGGGACAAGGGGCGCTGTTTCCCAGGCGTTTCTGCTGACGGATGGGCATGGTGAAAGCAGTTTGCGGATTTGGAAGTGGGATATTGGGCGAGATGACAACAAGCGCTGTGTTCAACTGGCGCAAAAAGCTGCCAAGCTGAACCTAACTATCAACACTTTCGGATTTGGCAATAGCTGGAATCAGGATTTGCTAGAAAAAATTGCCGATGTCGGTGGTGGGACTTTAGCCCATATTGAACGCCCTGAACAAGCTGTGGAGCAATTTAGCCGACTGTTTGGGCGGATTCAATCTATTGGGCTAACTAATGCCTACTTACTGTTATCTCTAGTGCCCAATGTCCGATTAGCAGAACTTAAACCCATTGCCCAAGTTGCCCCAGATACAATCGAGTTACCAGTGGAACCCGAAACTGATGGTAGCTTTGCTGTACGTTTGGGAGATTTGATGCAGGATGTAGAACGGGTAGTTTTGGCGAACATTTATCTGGGACAATTGCCAGAGGGTAAACAGGCGATCGCTCATCTGCAAATCCGTTATGATGACCCGTTGGTTAACGAACAAGGTTTACTTTCGCCCTTGATGCCAGTGTATGCAGATGTAGTGCGGGCGTATCAACCGACATCTAATCCCCAGGTACAGCAGTCTATTTTAGCATTAGCGAAGTATCGCCAAACCCAGTTAGCTGAGGCGAAATTGCAACAAGGCGATCGCACTGGTGCAGCCACAATGCTACAAACAGCAGCTAAAACCGCTTTACAAATAGGAGATAAAGGGGCGGCGACAGTATTGCAAACTTCTGCCACTCGCTTGCAAGCTGGGGAAGAACTTTCAGAAGCAGATTTGAAGAAAACTAGGATTGTATCAAAGACTGTTTTACAAGAATAGTTAATTATTATTTCTTGGCTATTCATCCGGGCATTGCTGCCATATCTTTGGATTTAAAACTGGAAGATTAGTTTCATCAATCTTTAGAATAGCTTCAAGTGCTGCTAAAGCTATAGTTGGTGGATAATCACATCGTTTAGCAATAAAAAAGGATAATTGGTTCCGCAGTTGCTCATAATCAAGCTTAAATTTGGGATTAGCTGCACTGACAAAGCGTGTACTAAGACGATCTAATAGCCACGGCAATTTACATATTCTATGAATAGCCTCTGGTTGTGCCCATAATAAAAATTCTTCAGAGTTAGGATCTAGATTGAGTAGCGCACGACAATACAACTCGTAAGATGCATTGTCGCTATTCATCAAATAACTACTAGACTCAGCTAATAATCGCTCTCGTAAAGAGTTTTGAATTTTTCTATTGGGTTTTGAACAAGCTGCGATTGCTATCGCCAATCGTAATGCACTAGCACGGTTACTGTTTAAAAGCCTTCCTATAACTTGATTCCAATTTTGTGGATGTTCTTGCTGGTGGCTAAACGAAAGACGTGGTTTTAAGTGTTCATTTTTTTCCCAAAAATCAAGTAAAAGCTCGATGTTAAGTTCAGGAATATCTATACAAAGCTTTAAAATAGCACTCACCCATATAGAAGGAAGTGATGACAAATTGTTTGCTTTATTTAATATATTTTCAATTTCTTCTATAGTGACTGATTGTATTCTGCGTAGATAAAATAACCCATCGAAGCCTCGTCCCTTGTTGATACGCTCAATACCTTCTTTCTCAAGAATAGTGAGAAACACATTAATAATTTTATGAAGAGGAGTCCTGAGTGGAGCATCGGAAAAAATGGCTAGACCCTGAAAGATATCTAGTGGGGTTATGGGAATTCTAAAAATATCTCCCAACTGTGTATTGAGAAGTTTGTCATGCTGCTCTTTTGTAATTAAATTTTCTTCAACCAATAAAGACCAGTGATCTGGATGAAAGAAAAGGCATATCCACAAATCTTGGGAACTGTTAAAATCAAAACTCTTGACAACCCACTTCGGATCGTTCACAGACGCATCGCTAATCTTTTGTTTAAATTCTTTCCATGCCTCAAGCGAAGAAAAAGCTGAAACAGGTAATCCTAAGATATATTCGGCTTTCCATATATAGCTAATATTTTTTGGCAACTGACTTTCAATTACTCTAGCTTCATTATCTAAATCATTATTTGTTGGCTCTTGTATTGCTTTCACAAGACTTGTTAAATATCTTGCATGTAAAGTTTCAAGTTTGTCAAACTTTTTAGCCCACGATTTCAAGGCGTTATGTCTGTCAAGTCTGCGGCATAAATAAGGCAGCAGTTGTAGCCTTAAGCTATCTCCTAAAATTGAAAACTCTACTTCTGGAAATAAATTTTTCTTTAATGATTGGGTTAAAAAAGGGAAAGTAAAATTCCTCCACAACCATCTATTATCTATAGAAAGTAATAGTTCACACTGTTTTTCCTGAGTTTGACAAGATATCAAGTTGCTTAACTGATTTTGTCTTTCATAGGGTGGTTTTCTTATTTCTTTGTAAAAATAATTTTCAAAGGCTGTTTCGACTTGAGAAATATTACATATTGCCAAATCTACTTTCAAATCATTTTGAAAACCCAAAAGCAGGGCTATCGCTTGCGTATTTTCGTGTTGCAAAAGATTTTGAACCTTGTTACAAATATCTGTGTGAACCTGTGATTGATAAGAGGATAGTTTAGCTAAGAGCCAAAGTTCTACAGATAGTGTTGCATTATCGTCTAAACATAGGTTTCCAAAGATTTCATCAAGTGTTTGAAAAATGTTAATGGAACGAATAAGTTGCAAAATTTCTATAATTGTTTCTTGTTCTAACCATGTCCATCTGGTTTCCAAGCTAAAGATTATTTCGAGGGCACGTTTAAAATCACTCTTCCGTTGAAGGGTAAATTCAGGTAAGACATTAATAATTGCTCGATAAGTCCTGGTTTTTATAACAAGGGCTTCAACATGATTCTGTTCATCATATTGATCGGGGATACCTGTAATCCAACGCATTTGTTGGTTAGTATTTGCTTGGGCAACATAGAACTGAAGTACATAAGCCCAGTAAGCTCCACGCCGAACCAACATATCAAAAACACGATCTGGATCTGCATCAGGATGGTTGGACAAGTATAATGCAGCAAAGTATTCACGATATTGCTGTACAACAAAGTCTACATCTGTTTGATCTTTTCCTTTACCAGTTAATAGGCAGAGACGATCTGTTGCTGCATCAATAATTTCATCTGCTACATCTCGTAGTTTCTTATTTCCAAGTTCAATAGCTGAGTAATCTTCCAAAACACTTAAAACATAGCTGCGAAAGGTCTCACGATCTAGAGCCTCAATGCGTGTCTGCTCCATCTTGCAATGAAGTTCATAGCCAACTTTCTCATGAAGTCGAAGCAACTCATTTTCGCGTTCATCTACAAGCTGTGACTTCTTTTTTTCTCTATTAAAAATAACTTCAACATATTTTTTATAGAGTAAATTTCGCTGATGTGGAATTTGAATTTTGCATCTAACAATAGTGAGGATAACTGTTGCCTGTAGAAGTGATATAGCTAAACGTTGAACTGCTTCAGAAAGCATTCCACGATTAATTCGCTCTTTTGCTTCACTTCGAGTTTCTGCGTCACGAATTCTATTTTTTAACCAACAGTCACAATATTCATTAAAATCTGGTCTTTCGAGTTCATTGAGTTCCCAGGTAATCGGCTCGAATCCCTCAAACTCACCAGAATATCCTTTTGGGCGACTTGACAGGATTACTTGAATGTCTCCATCTTCTGAGTCGATACGACGCAAGAATATTTGCAAATTCGCTATAATTTGCTGTCGTGTTTCTGGATTTTGAACCTCATCTAAACCATCCAAAATTAAGACGATGGGATTTTTTGATGCCAAGTCAAATACATCATCCATTTGAAGTGTTGATGATGCATTTCGATTAATTAAGACCTCAACAATGTAACGAGCTAATTCATGCTTATTATCTTGTTGATTACTCATCCATTTCGCATAGCTGCGTAGTTCAATTCGGAAAGGAAAACGTGGACGACAATTAGCATCTAAATCCTTAGCAGTTATTCCTTGAGGTAGCTTAAGCCGATCCGCAAGACGGAGAGACAACTCAGGAGCGACAATTCGAGCAGCTTGATAGAGGCTCAAAAATTGAGTCAGAGTACTCTTGCCTAAACCCGGCCCACCTAAAAGTAAAATGTATGGATAATCTGCGAAAAATAGAGCAAACGATGCACGTACTTGCATCAAACTTTCTGGTAATAGAACTGTATCGGGGTTAGGCTTCGATTTGTTTTTTCTAGCAAGCCATTCAATAGGTAGTTTGTTATTACTGTCCCGAATTTTTAAGGTTAGATCGATGAATACTTCAGCTAGTGGCAGATCAGGTTCATCACCTGCGTCTTCCGCACGAGCAGATCCCTCACACTCTGTCACAAATTTTAAATAAGCTTTAAAGGCACTCTGTTTACGATTTATGCTAGAAGTCGCTTGAGTGTATATAGCCTTAAGAGTGTCACCAACAACAATAGTATCTAAATAAGCTGTCCGAACATCCTCATTCGCGTCTAGCATTCTTGAAAGATCAGCAGCATCCCATATATAGATTTCTGAAATATGCTTACTCCACTTTTTTGCTAGTGCTGTTACTTGATCGCGAGTACCAACGTTTCTTGCTCCAGTGAAAGGTACATTAGTAATCATCACGTAAGCATGGCATGGCACAGCATATTTATGAACAATCTTTTCCAGTTCCTTATCTAAATCCTCAACGACTGCATCACGAGCAGTAGACCAACCACGTTGGTCAAGATCGTGATATTTGACTTGGAAAACCCATTCTTTTACAATATCTGCCTTTTGATTGCTCGGTCGAGAATACTGTGCATGATTAGTTGGTTGTGACCATGTAGCTTCTCGTCCACCATCTTGCCCTTGACCAAACTGAATAAGATTGCCATCAATACGGTATGTTTTCTCCAAAAGTGCTTGTGCCATAGATTCAAACTCAATTGGCTGCATCCGGTTAAATGAGTATTTAGACATATATAGCAATCTGTAAGAAGCAATCTAAATTGTTGGTTCAGCTTAAGTAAATTAGTTTCGTATAATTGTACACTTTATTCAGTAATTATAAAGAAAATTACGTATATTTACAGTATTTTTGCTAGTCTTGATATTCAATTGAGTAGTCGTGGTTTGATTAATATGTTCAACTTTGTTTTTCAATGTTTGCTTCATTGCTTCAAAACCTTGGTGAACTTAATATCTAACCAATGAGCCAGCAGAGACATTAGTAAACTCTTGAAAGATTATTGCTGAGTGAAGCTTGCAAGCTAACGGCTTAACGATATACCAAAATGAATGCGGAAAACACCAAAATGAGAAAGCAAACTGGGGTTTGAGAAAGTAAAAGCTCTTTTGACTTGCGGAAAACACCAAAATGAGAAAGCAAACTGGGGTTTGAGAAAGTAAAAGCTTCTTTTGCTTGCGGAAAACACCGAAATGAGAAAGCAAACTGGGGTTTGAGAAAGTAAAATGCCATTTTGAGTAAGCAATATGCCTTTTCGCTTATTGAATATGAAGTTTTGAGAAAGCAATAAGCCTTTTTGCTGATTAAATATAAATTTTAGTTAAATATGCGAAAGGTTAGACATCAGGCAACAATGGTAAACGACGGATACGAATACGACTTGGCTCAACTGTAACGGCTGCTCCTTGTTCCAAATCCTCTTCACACTCAGCGATTACCGTCAGCAACAAATTTGCTAATGCTTGAGAACGTAACCTTTCAATACGAATACGAATGACTGAAGGAGTAGTTGCTTGCGTTAGCGCCAGCAATGTATGAAAATCTGCATCGAGTGTAGCAACAACACGTTTCTCTTCTCTAGCTCTCTGGATGATTTCTGCATCTTCAGCTTCAGACATCCCAATTTCACCCACATGGATAGTGTCGATACCTGCATCACGTAGCAATGCTGCCGCAGAGAGTGGTAATCCCTGATCAAGCAACAGTTTCATAGCGGTTAGGTAGTTCAATGATGCGATCGTCCAAGTAGGACGATGCAAAAATTAAGGCTTGCTGAATATCTTCATCTTCTAATTCGGGAAACTCCTGGCGCAGTTCTTCTCGATTAGGGTAGGTAGCTAATAACTCAATCACCCGACGAACGGTAAGGCGAAGATTACGAATAGAGGGCTGTCCATTCATGCGATTGGGATTGCTGGTGATGCGATCTAATTTCATGGAAGTAACCCTATCTCCTTAGGAAAATCATCGTTGTATATTGCTTCATACCAAAATGTAGTAGTTATGATCTGAGCTACAGTGATAAATATTACTCCAAATAAATCAGCGTCTTTAAGGCTGATGGCATCAAGGTCTGCATTTTCCAGATTAGCACTTTGCTAAAGCCCTTATCTTGCAAAAACTAGCAAAAATCTGCTAAAAGTGCTACAGGTAAATGGTTGTTAGCTTGAGAAGTACACATGAAAACTACAGGCATTCATCATGTAGCTATTATTTGTTCTGACTACGATCGCTCCAAAAATTTTTATGTAGAAGTTTTAGGATTTTCGATTATTCAAGAGACTTTTCGCGCCGCAAGAAATTCTTATAAATTAGATTTAAAAGTTACAGAAAATACTCAAATCGAACTATTCTCTTTCCCAAATCCTCCAGAACGACCTAGTAAACCAGAGGCTTGTGGTTTAAGACATCTTGCTTTTAAAGTTGATGATGTTGAGCAAACTGTTTTTTATTTAAAATCAAAAGGGTTAGAGGTAGAAAATATCAGAGTTGATGAAATTACAGGTAAGAAATTTACTTTCTTTAAAGACCCAGATAATTTGCCGTTAGAAATTTATGAGCATTAAACTTACTGCTGACGGGCAAGACTGCCATCACTATAGATAATGAAGCGATCGCTTTAAGATATGTTTTTTATAGTTTTCCTCCATTTATACGTCAAATTTACGGCATAAAATTTATCACGTTGTTTGGGGGACAGTAAATACTTCTACCAAAAGAATCACCAGTTTCTGCATCCGTTAATTCCACAAGTTTAGCGTTATCAGTACAGACACTTCTACCTCTAGACATTCTTAACTCACCTTGGACAAAGCCAGTCACTATCCACACCATCCGGTTGTTAGAAATCGATGATTTGTACTCTCCTGTTTTGGCTGCAAATTCCTCGTATGTTGTAAGTTTCGCTTCTGTTATTTGCATCTTGCTAGACTTTTTAAGAACACGTTCAATCGTAATCAAGCGACTTGCTAGTAGGCTATTATTTGCAGGGTATATTCGTACTCTTGAATTAAATGGTATTGTATTGGTTGATTTACTTGCTTTCTTGCCTGTACTGGTTTAGCTGTAACTGTCTGCACGAGTAATAACGTAGTAGCACCAGCAAATACAAAAGCAGATAATAAAGTTATTGTAAAAATATTACTCATAGTACAAATGCGCTTCATAATACTTAGAATGCTAACAACTCATAACACCAGTTTAATTAATTTAAAATTACGTTTACAAGTAAAACAATTGCTTTTTTTAAAGACTTAGATAATTTACTAAAAAATGTTTATGAGAATTATAGATATATCTGGATTAAATAATTTCGGATAAATACAAATGGGTGAGCTATTTGGTAAAATTTTAAAATGTTTGACAATATCTGTAAATTCTTAGCTGAAAATTTCTCTACCGACTTTGCCAGTTGGTTATTAGGCGAACCTATTACATTAACCGAACTCAGTCCAAAAGAATTATCTCTCGAACCCATTCGTGCTGATGCCCTAATTCTGCTACAGTCCGAGCAAAATATTTTACATTTGGAATTTCAAACCCAACCTGATTCTGAAATTCCTTTTCGGATGATTGACTATCGGTTGCGAGTATATCGCCGCTTTCCAGGCAAAGCAATGCATCAAGTCGTAATTTATCTCAAACAGACAAATTCAGATTTGGTGCAACAAAATACATTTACAATTGCTGGGACAAGGCATGAATTTTCAGTTATCAGGCTTTGGGAACAACCAACTGAAATATTTCTGAGAACGGCTGGACTGTTACCCTTTGCAGTTTTGAGTAGTACAATTGATCCAGAAGCCGTGCTTAACCAAGTTGCACGGGAAATTAATAGTATGACAGAATCAAGAAATCAAAGTAATATTGCTGCTTCCACAGCGATTTTAGCTGGTTTAGTATTAGAGAAAGAGGTTATCAGACGAGTTTTGAGGTCAGATATTATGCGCGAGTCAGTGATTTATCAAGATATTTTAGACGAAGGCAAGGCTGAAGGCAAGGTTGAAGGCAAGGCTGAAGCTTTACTTGAAGTCGCAAGAAATCTATTTAATACTGGTATGCCATTAGAACAGATTGGCAGAGTCACAGGGTTATCAATTGAACAGTTACAGTATTTGCAGGTAAGTGAGTCTGGTGAGTCTAATCAATAAATAATCGGTGCAGTCAACCTGCACCGATTAGTAAGTGGACTCTAATTAAACATCCCATTGTTTCACGCTAATGCTGAAGCTTGGGGTTTGGCAAAAATCATTCTTCCTGCGGTGGTTTGCAAAGCACTGGTGACTACTACTCGCAATTCACCACCTACATAATTGCTGCCTTCTTCAACGACTACCATTGTGCCGTCATCTAGGTAGCCAATGCCTTGACTGGGTTCTTTGCCTTCCTTGAGAATTTTCAAATCAAGGTTGTCGCCTGGTAAATAACTGGGACGGACGGCGTTCACTAAATCATTTACATTTAAAACAGGTACTTTCTGGACGCTAGCGACTTTAGACAAGTTGTAGTCGTTGGTTAGCAATGTACCGTTAATTTCTTGGGCAAAGCGCACCAACTTAGCATCAACTGTGGGAATATCTTCGTAGTCAATTGTATTAATCACAATGCGATCGGGATAATCTTCCTTAATGCGGTTGAGAATTTCTAGTCCTCGTCTTCCCCGCACCCGCTTTTGATCTTTGCTAGCATCCGCTACTTGTTGGAGTTCTTGCAAGACAAACTGCGGTACAAGAATTTGACCTTCTAAAAACCCTGTTTCTAGTAACGCTTCAATGCGACCATCGATAATGCAACTGGTGTCTAAAACTTTGGTATTCGCTGGTTTTAGCGTTCCTTCCACTACCATCGATTCGACGGTGTTGGGATTAATGAACCGCAATAAGCCTCGCCCGTGGGTGTCTGCCAAATTCATGCCAGTGACGGAGAGGATAATACTACCGACAACTGCCACCAGTGGCTTAATAAACCCAAAGTCCGCCGGTATCGGTAGCAAAAATAGTGGTGCTAGCATCAAGTTAGCTAGCAATAGCCCAATCACTAAGCCGATCGCACGAGTTAAAATCACTTCCAGAGGCATTTCTTTGATTTGTGATTCTAGGCGACGATATGTCGTCTGGAAACTCAGCCCGATCGCACCACCAATAATAGCGGCAAAGACGGCAACAACCAAGCGTAAAGCTTCAAGATTTGTTACCTGATCTAGTGTGCCATTGGGCAGTAGTTCGATGCTGTAGAACCCTATTCCCGACGCTGCTAGGATAAATGAGAAAATAATAATGGCGTCAAGCATGGTTGTCTTGTTTTCCTGCAACTGTGTTCACCGATAAAGTTAAGTATTTTTTATTTCATCGGTAAGATAAACTCATCAATATTGACTTACACTAAGGGTTTAGTAGGGCAATATCTGCAATTATTATAACTAAAGGCTTTCATCTTAATATTTTTCATTGTTTCGTTGTAAAACGACAAAAACTTGTAAATAAACTACTCATTTTCACTGTCTCTAATTCGCAGTTGAGTTAACTTAATTCTTTCTCAAAATGAGCCAAAAATTTAGTATTTCTGGAATTGCGAGTTCTGCTTATGTGCATATTCCCTTTTGCAGACGGCGGTGTTTTTATTGTGATTTTCCGGTATCTGTTGTGGGCGATCGCTTGCGGGGCGAAACATCTGGTACTATCTCCCAATATGTTGAGGTACTATGTCAAGAAATTGCCATTACACCAGCATTTGGCCAACCTCTGAAGACAATTTTCTTTGGTGGCGGTACTCCTTCGCTGCTATCAATAGAGCAACTACAACGGATAGTAACAGAGTTAGAGAAGCATTTTGGTATTGCCTCTGGGGCAGAAATTTCTATGGAAATTGACCCAGCTACCTTTGATTTACCACATATAGCAGGCTATCGCAGTGTCGGCGTGAACCGAGTAAGTTTAGGTGTACAAGCCTTCCAATCAGAATTATTGCAAAGCGCGGGGCGATCGCACTCAGTTGAAGATATTTTTGCAGCTGTGGAACTAATCCACCAAGTCGAGATTCCCGAATTTAGCTTAGACTTAATTTCCGGATTGCCGCATCAGTCTTTGGATCAATGGCAGGATTCCTTAGAAAAAGCAGTGGAGCTTGTACCCACTCACATTTCTATCTATGATCTTACCATCGAACCAGGTACTGCCTTTGGTCGTTATTACAAACCTGGCGATACTCCTTTGCCTACGGATGAAGCTACAGTCAAAATGTACCAGATGGGGCAGCAAGTTTTGACTGGTGAAGGTTATGAGCATTATGAAATTTCCAATTATGCTCAACCTGGCCATCAGTGTCGCCATAATCGAGTCTATTGGGAAAACCGCCCTTATTATGGCTTTGGTATGGGTGCGGCGAGTTATGTTAACGGGAAGCGCTTCACTCGTCCGCGCAAGACTAGGGAGTATTACCAGTGGGTGCAAGCTGGCGGTGTGATTGATTGTGATGTGACTCCCCTAAACGAAGTATTGTTAGAAACGTTAATGCTGGGGTTGCGTTTGGCGGAGGGTTTAAGTTTAGTGGCGTTAGTACAGGGGTTTGGGGAAGAGAAGGTTGAAGAAATTTGCCAGTGTTTGCAAGGATATTTTGAGAAAGGTTGGGTGGAAGTTGTAGAAGGAAGGTTGCATTTGATTGATCCCCAAGGGTTTTTATTTTCTAATGTAATTTTGGCGGATTTGTTTGAAAAGTTGGGGTAACGAATCGCAGAGGCGCAAAGGACGCAGAGAGAAGGGGAGGTTTAAAGCTGATGAGGAGTAACGATTTATGCAAAAAAATAAAGTTAGAAAAGCTGTGATTCCAGTCGCTGGTTTCGGCACCCGTTTGTTTCCAGCTACCAAAGTTGTAAAAAAAGAACTTTTCCCGATCATTGATCGAGATGGTAGGGCAAAACCTGTCATTCTCGCAATTATTGAAGAGGCAATAAGTGCTGGAATTACAGAAGTTGGGATTGTGGCGCAGCCGGATGATAGAGAAATATTTGAAAAGTTATTAAAAAATCCACTTAAAAAAGAGTTTTTTGATAAACTCTCACCGCAAAATCAAGAATATAGCCGATATCTCGAAGATTTAGGTAGTAGAATTACCATATTATTGCAAGAGGAGCAATTAGGCTATGGTCATGCGGTATTTTGTGCCAAGGATTGGGTGCAAGATGAGCCGTTTTTGCTCATGTTGGGCGACCACATTTATACATCTGACATTGAAAAATCTTGTGCTAGTCAACTTTTAGATGTTTATACACAAGCTAATCAAAGTGTTGTTAGCTTAACTACAAAGCCAGCAGAAATTCTTCATACAGCCGGGTGTGTAACAGGAGTTTGGCAAGAGGTAAATTCGGTACTGGAAGTTACACAACTTTATGAAAAACCTACTATTGAGTATGCCCAACAGCATTTACGTGTAGAGGGAATGGCAGAAAATGAGTTTTTATGTATATTTGGGTTATATTTACTTACGCCAAAAATTTTTGACTTTCTAGCAGAACATATCAACCAAAATTTCCGAGAACGAGGCGAATTTCAATTAACTTCCTGTCTTGATAAATTGCGTCAGGAAGAGGGAATGACAGGATATGTTGTTAAAGGTAAGTGTTTTGATACAGGATTACCAGATGCTTATCGTCAGACAATGATTGATTTTAGAAATTCCTAATTAGTTAAATAAAAAGACTACTAAACTCGACTTTATCGATTTTCTGGCAATACTCAAGCTGACACAGAAAGCTTTGTAAGGCAGTACTTTTACTTTTTAGTTCTCACTGATAATCAGTGACATGGAAAAAGTTTTTGCCAAAAAGCTAGGGTTTTGCCGTATTAAGAGAACCAAGCTCTTAATTTTGGATAAAGTCGAGCTAAGAGTCGAGAGTAGGGACTTCCCGAATTCTGTTAAATGAAATACTATTCAGTTATACGCTGATGCTATTGGTAACAAGCCTTGGTTTCAGATAGTTGTAATTTATTAAACGACTCTTGTTGTTCAACTCAATTTTACGCTCTACTTCGTTCAACTCCTGCTGAAATGTAACTAAAATATCCTGAGCCTCTGGGTCTACAAACTTATTGTCATAGTAGCCTAGTCTGTCATAACGGTAGGCTGACAGAATGAATAAAATCGACAATTGGTCAGCAGTTTGCTTCGACGGTGGTAGACATGATAATAGGCTTTTGCGGTCAGAAATAGTGCCTTCTGCTGTCATTTGTTTGTAAGCAGCAAGGGGCATATTGGGCATAAAAGTCATATATTCATATTGCGGATAGTTAACAGCAGCGTGCTGCGGCCCACAGGTGAAGATAACCGCAGTAGTAATGTCAACTAATTGATCTAATGTTTCGATGCTATTAGGAACACCCTTGACTCGTCCGCCTGATTGGGAAACTAATTCCTGCGCCCAAGCTTGTAATTCAAAGTCTGCTGTTAAGTCTTGAGGAGTTTTGTAGTATAGCTTCAAGTATTCAGACACAAACTTTTTAATTGCGTTCCACAATAGCAAACCATCGTCTCGATAGGGATAGTGAGGTAACTTATTTGGATCATCCACACCCCGATTTTTTAGTTCAGTAGGTAAAGAAAACTGATCTAAGCTCCATTCTTCATAGGCATTGACGACAATTCGTAATGACTCTTGCAGAGTTCCAGCTAGCAATTCGTCAACAGGACCACCTCTATTAACTAGGCGCTTACGACCTAAGTCATTATTAGCCAACATGAAACGGAAGTGGGGTTTTAGTAGTAAGTTGAGGGGATGGTTCTCAGCTAGTTGACGGGCTGTGACAATAGCAAAGGGTTCCATAACAAAGTGAGTTCGGCAAAGATGGATACTCATTTCATGATGGTTAGCATCAGCGATTTGAACACAAAGCTTGGCATGAAACCAGGTTAAAGGGATATCAAAAGGTGTAATTAGCTGACTCTGTTTACCATCTGTAGGGTTTATCGCAAATTTCTCACAAACAATAAAAAATCAATTCACATCGCTTGATATAAGACATTTTTTGATACATCATCAATTGAAATGTATGATGGTAAACAAAGTAAGTACAAAATAGCCATTATCAAGCT
>JAESFO010000187.1_pt1 | contig 137138 bp, 136 predicted proteins | sample 9269421 | NCBI WGS metagenome assembly JAESFO01 (sample SAMN14502839, study PRJNA617101) | algae metagenome | isolation source: Nostoc desertorum CM1-VF14 and co-occurring heterotrophs from rocky... | place: USA: Clark Mountains, San Bernardino, California | collected 2000-06-05 | reverse complement strand
AGAAAATAAATAAATCTAGTTCCCTCCCCTTTATAAGGGGAGGGTTAGGGTGGGGTAACGCGGTGAGTGATAGGAAGCCAGAGAACTCAATATTACGTCTTGACAAGCGTTTCACGTTAAGTTGACACCAATGAGCATTGCTGTGCCCCTACAATATTCATAATTCCTAAGTTTATTAAAAACCGACGGATGGCAGCTTGCCTTGTAGGGACTGAAATTTAGACTGAACACAGTTGGCACAATTGCAACCAAGTTGATCAATAATCGGATTAGATGTTTGATTCAACTTTGGTGTTGCCAGTTCAGGAATTTGTTGTATAGATGCTACTGTAATAATTTGTGTAGCATATTCAGATTTCAGGCTGGATGCATGTGCTGGATTGACTACCAGCAGCATGGATACTAAAAATGCGGGACAGGCAAGTAAAATCAGTTTGACTATTTTCATAATTCACACAAAGATAGCTTTGCTGATACAGCATAGCTAATAAATTGCCCACCTTCAATTTTAATTACCAAGTATTGCTTAACTACGCCCAAATCCTTGACCGCGCAAAACCTTTGACCATACAAGTAATTCGCCCTGTTCACCCCCTGCGGCCAGTAACTTGCCTTGGGGATGCCAAGCTAGGGTGGAAAATCCTGCTGAGACACCTGTGATAATTTGGGATACTTCCTTGGCTTTGTTCCACAAACACAACCAGCCGTCAGCAGCAGCAGAAGCGAGAAGGAAGCTTTTGGGTGCAAAGGCAATCGCATTAATCACGCCCACATGGTTAGTTAATACTCGTGCTTCCCAACCTAAGGAATCATCCTCTAGCTTTTCCCACACCACAATACCTTCAACGCTAGAAGATGCCAGTATTGGTGCGCCCAGTTTGGTGGTAGCTTCTGACCATGCCAATTGGCGAATTTTACCAGGGAAGCCACGCATTACCCAAGGATCAGGGTTGTTCCATTCCAAAACGGTGACGCTACGATCCATGTTGCCAGAAGCGAGGAATTTGCCATCGGGCGACCAAGCCATAGCTACACTGACAGTAGTCATATCTAGGTTATATGGTTCTTCATCCCAGTTTTGACTATGCCAAATTTTGACTCCCTTATAACCACTAATGGCTAAGTATTGTCCGTCAATACGCCAATCTATACCCAGTACTGAAGAGTTGTCGAAATTTAGCGTCACGACGATTTCACGAGTATCTGCATCCCAAACTTGGACGTAACGCCCCAAACTAAAAGCCAGTTGGTTACTGGTGTAATTCCAAGCTAGCTTGTCAACCCATGCGGGGCCATTTTCTAAGGTGGCGATTAATTCAGTATCGCGCCAAATTTTCACCTGTCCATCTTGTCCACCAACGGCTAAAAATTTTCCATCTGGTGAAAAAGCTAGACAGTCTACAGATTTACCGTTACCAGTTTGTAAACTTGTGAGTTCGCCATCATTCCACAAAACTACTTCACCGGCGGCGGAAGTTGCTGCTAAAGTTTGACCTTGTGGCGACCAAGCGATCGCAGTTACATAATCTGAAAGTGTTCCCGAATAGTGTTGTTCAAATTCCTTAGATTTGCTGGTTGTGGTGTTCATAGTTATTGGGTACTGGTTACTGGGGACTAGGGACTAGGGAGTCAATTTTCCCAATCCCCAATCTCCTATTTATGCTAGACAAGCGAGAAAATCTTGCTTAAGTTTTGCTGCATCAAGGTTGCGACCGATAAAAACTAATTCGTTTTTGGGGGTTTCGTTTGGTTTCCAGGGGCGATCGGGTTTGCCATCGAATATCATGTGTACTCCCTGGAATACAAATCGATTATCTTCGCCAGCAATATTTAAAATGCCTTTCATCCGAAAAATATCTGGGCCTTGGGTACGCAGTAACTCGGAAAGCCAAGCGTTTAATTTTTCTCCATCGACTGCACCTGCTTCTACTAAAGCTACAGAAAAGACAGTTTCATCGTGTACGTGGGCATCTTCTCCCAAGAAATCTGGATCAATTTCTAATGCACGATCTAAATCAAAGGCTTTTACACCTAATAAAGCATCCATTCCTAGTTCAGAATTTTGAGTCCGGTAGATTTTTGCGATCGCATTCATCGCCCGAATCCGTTTTTCTAATTCATCCAACTCTTCTGGCGCTACTAAATCTGTTTTATTAAGTAGAATTACATCGGCAAAGGCAATTTGTTCTTGTGCTTCGTCTGCATCCCAATGCTGCGAGATGTGCTTGGCATCTACGACTGTTACCACCGCATCTAAAGACAGTTGGCTTTGCAAGTCTTCATCAACAAAAAATGTCTGAATCACTGGTGCAGGATCGGCTAATCCAGTTGTTTCAATTACTAAATGGTCAAATTTATCGCGCCGCTTCATCAAATTGCCAATGATGCGAATTAAATCCCCGCGCACTGTACAACAGATACAGCCATTATTCATTTCAAAAATTTCTTCATCTGCATCGATAATCAATTGATTATCAATACCCACTTCCCCAAATTCATTGACAATCACAGCAACTTTTTTGCCGTGTTCGTAGGTGAGGATGTGATTGAGTAGAGTCGTTTTACCTGCTCCCAAGTAGCCTGTAAGAACAGTAACGGGAACTGAATTGTTGATTACGTCAGCCACCATACTCTAAATTCCTCTTGTCTCACCTTATGGATAATCATTATCGCCTATGATAAATCTTTTTATATTTTTGTGCGAACTTGCTATTATTTTGGGTTTCAGCAAAATAATCACATAATTTAATCACCAAACATTTTATTTTTATGCATCTGCAATAAGTAATAGATATTCAAAAGTTGGCTGGCAATATTGCATACAAGCCGTCACTCTGCGGTAAGTCGCAGGTTAGTACCTTGACAGTATCATCTCTAAAATGATAATCATTATCTAAGAATTATACTTTGATGGATTAGCGTGGTGATTTCAAAAAACACTATCGATTTGAGAAAGCAATTAACTCAAGCAGAACAAGCATTTGCGTCTATTGCAGCCAGCTTTTTGGTCGTTGTACCGTTGGTTTTATCTACCGCTTTAGCATCGGCACAAGCAGATGATACTCATAATCATTCGTAGCTTGAACTAACTTTAATCTCACATCAAGGTGCAAAATAATTCTTTACGTCTGTCTTGGTACGAGGATTTAATTTTCTGAGGAGAATAAAAAATCTTGAACTGCTTCTAAAACAACTGCTGGGTATTCTTCATGCAGTCCCAGAGAACCAGGTATAACAACGCTTCTCACTCCTGGTAAGGCTACCAAAGCATTCATTTCTTCACGTGATTTGGGGGGGCTAGATTCCCCAATTACTACCATGAGCGGTACGGTTAAAGACTGCACAAGTTCCAAAAAATCAGATTGTTCATGTACAGCATCAAGATTACCAGTTACAAAGGCAGCAGACGCAAATCGCGCTCCTGGTTGTTGAGTTGTTTGCCATTTCTTCTCGATGAAACTGGGTGTAATTTTAGCTGCGTCAGTAAATACATGACGGCGATACATCAAACTTAAGAAGGATGGGGTAGTGTTGAGTTTGTAGAGAGCTTGACCAAGTATAGGCGATCGCACCAATTCTCTCACCATGCCAGCTATTTGCTGACTTGCCCCCATTGTCGGCAAAGGGCCACGCCAAGTAGGAGCTAACAATACAATCTTTGAGAAAGCAGCCTGCTTGAGGGCTAATTGTAAAACGTAACTAGCAGCATGACCAGCCGCTACCACAGTAATGGGAGTATTAAAAATAGCTTTGACAAAATCTTCCAGAAATTGCTGATATATTTCTGGTCGGTAATTCAAGCTAGGGCGAGAAGATTCACCAAAACCTGGCCAGTCTATTGCTACAACTTGAAAATTGGGAGCTAGTAAATTAGCAAGTTCGCCCATTTCCAAACGCGTCGAAACACTGCTGAAAGATGGTAATAGCAATAGCGGTGAACCTTTACCAAGGGTTTCGTAAACAACGCGTAATTGCTGATTTTCCCAATTCCAGAGATATTCTTGAACTACTCCACCAAAGCCAGTAGCAACAGAGGTAGATAATAAATTTGTTGGCATGACACTAAATTTTGGTAGTTATACGTTGTTTGTCATTTGTCAGTTGTCCTTTGCAAATGATTAATGACTAATGACCAAGTTTAACTAGGCAAATCTAACTTACATTCCAATGCTTTTTTTTGCATGGTTTTAAAAATGTTGTAAAACCCATTAGCACGGGAAGGTGTCAGGCTAACATTTAAGCCTGTTTCTTGAATAAAATCTGGAGTAAGTTGGACAATCTCACTTGGCGTTAGTCCATGCAGTCCTTCAACCAGAAGACCTACTAATCCTTTGGTCAATTGCGAATCGGAATCGCCCTGAAACACAACCTTACCGTCATCCAAGGCTGCTGTGATATAAACTTGAGACACGCAACCAGGAACTTTATTTTCGGGTAATTTATCAGCTTCTGGGAACTCATTGAGCTTCTGAGCATACCAGATTAGCTGTTCGTAGCGTCGCTTCGGTTCGGAGGCGCGTTGAAAGCGCTGGACAATTTTAGCGAGCGCAGGTGGCAAAGAATCTAGAGTTGAGGACATAACAGAAGCTGCAAATGATCGGTATCACTTTGAGTGTAGATTATCTTTAGAGCGATGCCTACGGCGAGCTATGCCTACGCGCCTCCGCTTCACCTTCGCATATCAGCTAGCTATAACCTGTCAAATCTAGATAATTACTGCGTAGGCGCAGCCCGCCGTAGGCATCGCAGTAATTATCAGTCAGCTTTTTTAATGTATTTAATCACAAAAACTTAATTTTTTTATAAGCAAATTCTAACAGTAACTCTATGGAAGTTACTGTTGTATCACTATAAGCTTACTGCTATTACGTAAGTATATGGAATACGTGAAATTTATGTATAGCTTGATTTTACTGTGGGGTGCCTACGACGGTCTGCGCCTATGCACTTACAAAATTAGCTGCAATTAGCTTTTACCTAAGCAGTTAGGGAATAACCAATAATTAAAAATTAAAAATCAAAAAAAAATTCTGATTTTTAATTTTTAATTTCTCTCCCTTAAGGATTAATTCGTAGTTTGTGCAGCTAGCATCTGCTTCAGCTTTTCTAATTCCGAAGCCCAACGAGGATCTGGACGAATAGCGTCTGAATCGGTTGTTGTGGTGCTGTTTTCACGAGAACCTCCGCCGCCACCTGAGCCACGGCGAGGCTTCTTAGAGCTTTTCTCGCGGCGGCTACCTTCTCTAGTAGGCATAGGAGTGGGGGTACTACTAGCAGCAGTAACTGGTTTGGGAGCTTGCTCCTCGCCCTCATCACCTTTTGTCCGAGGTAATGCCTTCTCTAGCTTAATAGGAGTATCTTTGAACATCTGACCATTATATTTTTCAATAATTTCGTCAGCTTGCTCGTCGTTGTTAACTGTAAGAAAACCGAAACCACGGCATTTGCCAGTTTTACGGTCTTTAATTAATTTAGTAGTTACAGCATCACCTTCTGCTGCAAAAACTGCTTGCAGATCCTGACGATCTATTTCTTCTTTAGGCAAATTACCTATATATAGGCGAATGGACATGAACTATACCTCCAGAGTTGAATGAACATGGCAAGGCAAGAAAACAATAACTTGGCTTTGGCTTTTAATTAAATAGATGCTATTGACCAAGACTGCCATCAACCAATTTTTTTGCTCGAAACTGTTAACCTATACAACAATACAGTTTTTCGTCGGGATCAAGCTTGTTTAATCCAAAGGCCCACACTATAGATGGTGAGCTAATAACACCTTAATTCTAAGAATTGTAAATTTAATAGCCTATTGCCTGCTAAAGTACACGCTTTCTTCCATGCCTTTTTCGCAGAATCTAATACCATTCCTTACATTACCACGGTATTTTCTACGTAGCTAGTTTAGCGCATACATTTCCGACGTTAGTATTATTGCATCGTAACATAAAACACATTTTTTTATTCAAGGGGGCATATTTTGAAACAAAAACCAGCCATTGGCTGGTTAATTTCCTGCTGTGTTAGGAGGATAAAAAGGTATGGAGCGGGGGAAAGCATCCGAATTCATAACTAAGCTGTAGCGCTAAGTTACATCGGCTGCTATTGTTTGTGTAAATAAATGTAACACTTTTAAAGAAAACCTGCAACTTTTCTTTACATTCTGTTTTGTCATTTGTCAGTTGTCCTTTGTTCTTTGCAAATAACCAATGACCAATACTTTTCTATGAGAGGCTGCGCCCTAAGCGTTCGCGCAGCGTGTCGCAGACAGACGCTACGCGTTGCTTGCTTAACGAACAATGACCAATGACTAACCAGTGAGAAAAACGTATGCGCCCCAAGCCTGTGCTGCAACTGCCAAAAAAGTAGACCAAATGGGATGAGGGCTATGAATAGCTTTACCACTTTGAGTTTCCAGAGTTTGGATATCGATCCAAGGTGTTGCTCCTCGACGGAACCAACCTGTAACGATAATTTGCCTACCGATTAGATCCTGGTGATTGACTGGCTGTCCTAGCCAAGAAACGTGGTGTAATTTTACTAAACCTGCGCTGGATTGAAGGATTAAATCTTGCGCTAGGGAGTTGCTAGTACCTTGACGACCTAATAATTTACCTACAAGCCGCACGCTGATGCTATCAATTGGTAAGGCAGAAGGGTCAGCTAACAGGTTGGGTAAGTAATCGTCAGTTTGCACAGTGGCAGGTTTAATATCGGGGAAAAAAGAATTAATCCGCATTACTGTACCGATGCTAAAGCCAATTAGAAGGCAGCCTGTAATGAAAGACCAATCTTCATAGATCCACTTTAGATTTAAAAACTTGAGTGTGAATGCTAGTTGCCAAGTTAGCCAAACTAAAGCTGCAAACAAAACCCCTAAAGGAATTCCTAACCAGGGAGCGATTTGTAATAAGAAAGACTGACGTCTAACCTTTGATGGAACGCTTGCAAAATGTAGTTCGGTGTCTAGATGCCAGTGACGGGCTATTTGGCAGAGGCGTTCGATGCGATCGCCCATCAAGGGATGACTATTATTTATCGTAAACCATCGGCGATAGGGATTGGCTGTATCCCACTTTAAAAATGATTCAAAAGATAGATTGCTGGCAATAGTTCCCAAAGAAAGGCTCTGTTGATGGCTGACTGGTGTCAGGAGATTTAAGCTTTCTAGTTGCCAACTGGTCTGTTCCTGTTTTTGAATATCAGCTGCAATACCAATAGCAATTTTGAGTAAAGCGCGAATCAGAGCATTGGGATTACCAGTGATTTCCGATGCGACGCGATCGCTATAATAAAGCCGTAACTGCGACAACCACAATGCAGTCCCAGTTAGTAAACACCAAACTCCATAAAAGAGACTAGCCAAAATTGTCACCGGCCAGCGCCAAATACCTGATATTTTGCCTCCCAACTCCGACACTTGCTGATATAGCTTATAAGTTGGTAATGTCACCAGCAGCAACAAAGACATCACAGCAAAATCCCAGTGAGCAATATGCCCTAGCTGGGTGGCGTAAATAACGGCGATTTCATCATCAGCTAGTTGCTCTAATAGCCCTTGACTAACAACAATCCTGGCATTACGTGGTAAACTACCATAAGTCAGGATAATTGGTGCAGCCATTGGTAAAATCCGCAGTTTGGGTAACGGCCAGTGCCTCTGTTGGCAACAACGTTGTAGTACCCGAACAGCTTCGCGGCTATGGGCATTCAATACATCTTTGGGAAATTCTCGCTGACCATACAAGTTCGCCAATAGCATATCCAGCAACCAAGGTGATACTCCGATTAAAATCACCAATAGTATGAGCAAAACTTGAGTAGGGTCGCGGTATAGAAACTGCAATGGTTCCAGATAAGGTAGTTTAACTAAAGTCTGGTTGATGAATCCAAATACTAACTTGAGAATTTCTCGAATCACCCAAAACAGGGCAATGAATGTTCCTGCTGTCAGCAACCGCAAAGGAATTAATTTCGGTTTCCGTAGGGGTTGCCATGCTTTGGCGCGTTGTGCTTGTCGCCAATAAATAACGCCGAATAATTTAGCTTGGGTGCGGGTTACAGAACCCATGAAACCGCTTAGAGGGACACTAGGTGGTGGAGGCGGTGGGGGTGTCGCTATTGTAGCTTTGAGTTTAGCTAGTGGCACCATCGGCGGGGTGTCATCGCTCTTGGGTTCTACTACTTGATCTTTTTCTTTTGGCTGTTCCTCTAATGTAGAAGTTACTGGAGGAGAATCTGGAGTTGAATTATCAAAAGCAACAAATCCAGTTTCTACATTTTTTGATTCTTGATCGCGTTTTTTACGTTTTGTTAGGTGTTCGAGAGCGCGTGTTGCCCACTCTTGAACTTGCGGATTGTTACTCTCAATGAGATTTTGGGAAATAGCGATCGCTTTGGAGGCTTCGCCACTGCGAGCATAAGCCATTACTAAACCAACCTGGGCTTGTAAGCTAGCAGTCCCATTGCTTTGGCTGCTAGCAATAGGTTCTAGTTGAGCGATCGCTGTTTGGTAATTTCCCTGCTTGAGGGCAATTAAACCAGCCTCCAAAGACGATTTGGCATGTGAAGGCATACAAATTCTGGCACTCCAATCTCTTCTATGTGATCCACGTTTGTGCAAAAGCGCGAACCTCGGATGCCGTGGAACTCAACCGCGCCCAAGTTTTGCTTGTCAAGTGAATGCTCAAGCAAGAATCCAGGAGTCAAGAGCAGGCAGTGCGGTTTTGGGGTTTCCCCCATGAGCAACTGCCGTTCAGAATTCAGTTGTGTCTTCTATAGGACTAATTCTGAATTCTGGATTCTGTATTCTGTATTCTTGTTCATTTCTCCACTGGTTGTTGACTAGAAAATACTGGAGCGATCGCGCTTAATTTTAACTCTGGATGGTCGCCCAGTAATTGTTGACAATTCCATTCGTTGCGGAATAGCAACACTGGTCGTCCCATGCTGTCTTTAACTGTAGTGGTATTGAATATCCGTCCCACTTTTTCTAATGCTTCCCAACCACCTTCAACCCAACGGGCGACACTATAGGGCAATAAATCTAATATGGTTTCTACACCATACTCGTTTTGTAAGCGAAACTGCACTACCTCGAATTGCAACTGACCCACCGCCGCCAAAATTGGATCGCGCTTGGCTTCATCAGTTGAATACATAATTTGCACAGCACCTTCTTCTCGCAATTCCGCGACGCCTTTTTGGAATTGTTTAGACTTCGAGGGGTTGGGATTCCTCAGAGACGCAAACAGTTCCGGCGAAAAATACGGAATCCCCTCATATTCGAGCTTTTGTCCCGTGTAAATTGTATCCCCGATCGCAAAAACACCGGGATTGTTCAAACCGATCACATCGCCAGGATAAGCCACATCAATCGATTCTCGCTCTTGAGCAAAAAGTTTTTGCGGGCGAGACAGACGGATAGGTTTACCGATGCGGGCGTGATTCACCATCATATCTTTTTCAAACTTACCAGTGCAGACCCGGATAAATGCGACGCGATCGCGGTGTTTCGGGTCCATATTCGCTTGCAGTTTGAAGACAAACCCTGAAAATTCCGGGTATGTAGGAGCAACTTCGCCTACACTGCTGTAATGAGAACCGGGTTTAAGGGCATAGTCGAGGAAGTACTTGAGGAATAACTCTACCCCAAAGTTAGTCATGGCGCTACCAAAAAACACAGGCGTCATTTTGCCTTCGTGTACCAGCTGCAAATCTAACTCTGGCCCAACTCCTTCTAACAGTTCCAGATCATTTTTCAGTTGGTGATACAGGCTTTGTTCTAGCTGTTCTTCTATTCTCGGATCACCTAACTCGACTATGGTATCACGGGCCTCTCGGCTGCCGTGGGCGCTGCGTTCAAACAAGTGAATTTGTTGCTGATGCCGATCAAAGATACCTTTAAAGCGATCGCCCATACCAATTGGCCAGTTGACTGCATAGGTTTGCAATCCCAATTCTTGCTCGATTTCATCCAACAGTTCTAGAGGTTCCCTTCCTGGGCGATCCAGCTTGTTGATAAATGTAAAAATCGGAATACCCCGCAACTTACACACTTCAAACAATTTGCGGGTTTGGGGTTCCAAACCTTTTGCTGCATCAACCAACATCACTGCATTATCGGCGGCAGCAAGGGTGCGATAAGTATCTTCACTGAAATCTTGGTGTCCGGGCGTGTCTAATAAATTTATTTGACAGTCGCGGTATTCAAATTGTAATACCGTAGAGGTAATGGAAATGCCCCGTTGTTGTTCCATCGCCATCCAGTCAGACGTAGCCTTACGCTGTGCCCGTCGCGCCTTAACCGCGCCAGCTTCGTGAATTGCACCTCCGTATAGGAGTAGTTTTTCTGTTAGTGTAGTTTTACCCGCATCCGGGTGAGAAATAATCGCAAAGTTGCGGCGAAGTTCAACTGCTTGAATAAGTTCAGACTGAAGTTCAGTAGACATAAGTGTATTTGTTTGTTAGCTAACTTAATTTTTTCTACTCTGGCAAGTCTTTTAATCTTAAGACAACGATGCTCGTGATAGGGTCGTAATATAACCAACAATCTAACTAATAGGAGAAAGAAATGTACGACACAGACAAGCGAAAGCTTCTATCTGGCTTATCGCATGGAGCCATTTTCCTTAGCACAACGCTGGTATCTGTAGGTATACCTATTGCCATACTATTTGTATCTGATGATCCTGTTGTTAAAGAAAACGCTAAAGAATCCATCAATTTCCACTTTAATGTCTGGCTTTATGGAGGAATTCTAGCAGCGCTATTTTTTCTATTCGGTTGGTTAGTGTTACCTCTATTAGTGCTGGGGCCACTAGCAGGTATCGGGTATTTATTGCACTGGGGATTAACAATTTGGGCGCTCATCAAAGTTCTCAGCAATCCTGATGTACCCTTCCGTTATCCCTATATTTTCCGAGTTTTCTAGCACCAATTATCATTGGGCATGGGGCATTGGTGATTGTCAGTTATTTTTTATTAAGCTGTTATGCCTTGAGTTTGCACACAACCAATCGCCCGGGTTTTGCCAAGAGGGGGTATTACCATTTTGGACTTGGAATTTTGAATCGCTTACTATGTTGTTTCTTTTCCAGCCCGTCGGATAGGCGCAACCAAGCTGTAGAATACAAAATTGCCCTACAACTTGATTAAGAGTAGGGCAAAGGACAGTTAAGCACTGTTTGTAGTCTGTCCGATGGCAGGAAAATTTTAGCCTGCTTTTGTGACGCTTTGTTTTGTGTCCATTAGCGTTGTTTTTCTTTATAAAATTTTATGTTTCCTATACATCGCCCCCGTCGTCTGCGTACTCAGCCTCAACTGCGCCGGATGGTTCGTGAAACTGTTTTGACAACCAGCGATTTAATTTACCCATTATTTGCTGTACCGGGTGAGGGAATTGCTAACGAAGTTAAATCAATGCCCGGAGTCTACCAACTTTCGGTAGATAAAATTGTTGAAGAAGCAAAAGAAGTTTATGACTTAGGAATTCCTTCTATTATTTTATTTGGTATTCCGGCTGATAAAGATGTGGATGCCACCGGCGCTTGGCATGATTGCGGAATTGTCCAAAAAGCAGCAACTGCGGTAAAAGCAGCAGTGCCAGATTTGATTGTAATTGCTGATACTTGTTTATGTGAGTACACCAGTCACGGTCATTGTGGTTATTTACAAGTTGGTGATTTAACAGGACGAGTTTTAAATGACCCAACTTTGGAATTGTTGAAGAAAACGGCGGTTTCTCAAGCGAAAGCCGGTGCTGATATCATTGCGCCTTCGGGAATGATGGATGGGTTTGTCCAAGCAATTCGTGTAGGTTTGGATGAAGCCGGATTTCAAGATACGCCAATTTTGTCTTATGCTGCTAAGTATGCTTCGGGTTACTATGGCCCATTTCGGGATGCAGCAGACTCTACACCGCAATTTGGGGACAGAAGGACTTACCAAATGGACCCAGGTAACGCCCGCGAAGCAATTAAAGAGATTGAATTGGATATCGCCGAAGGTGCTGATATGCTCATGGTTAAACCAGCCTTGGCATACATGGATATTATCTGGCGGGTGAAGGAAGCAAGTAACTTACCAGTTGCGGCTTACAATGTTTCTGGTGAGTATTCGATGGTGAAAGCTGCTTCTCTCAATGGTTGGATTGATGAGGAGCGGGTGGTTATGGAAACTTTAACTGGGTTTAAACGGGCTGGTGCAGACTTGATTTTGACTTATCATGCTAAAGATGCAGCGCGATGGTTAAAGTAGGCTAGGCATATTGAAACTAATTTAGTGGGAAATCTCACGCAGAGGCACTTCAGACACAAAGTTGTGTTTTAGTGTTTGGGCGTGAGATTCTTTGTAAGTGCAATAAAATCAAACTATAAGATGCACCAATAGATTTATCGGAACACTCAAACCGTAAGAAAGCGATCGCTCAATATCTCAACAAGCGCCATCCATTATAGGGTAGTAAGATAGTTGCCCTATAAGATTTAAGTGTATTTTATACATTGAGTCTAAGTTCTATTACATAAACTAATCAGCCACTTTTGCCAAAGTGGAAGGCGATCGCATATAAAACCTCTAAAATTTAAATTAAATAGCTGCTCTATGTATGGTTGGGCGGTTGGTTTAAACAAGCTAATCTCTAACTAGTGCGATCGCTCACCGTATTTGCGACAGCAGCACGATAAAATTCTAAAACCATAATCGTACTAAAAGGTCTAAATGGCAGAAACATTATTCTTCAACGCCTTACGGGAAGCCATTGATGAAGAAATGGCGCGTGATTCTAGCGTATTCGTTCTCGGTGAAGACGTAGGACACTACGGCGGTTCCTACAAAGTTACCAAAGACCTGTACCAAAAATATGGCGAACTCCGCATTCTAGACACACCCATTGCCGAAAATAGCTTTACTGGCATGGCAGTGGGAGCAGCCATGACTGGCTTGCGCCCCATAATCGAAGGGATGAATATGGGCTTTTTGCTGCTCGCCTTCAACCAAATATCAAACAACGCCGGGATGCTGCGCTATACCTCTGGTGGTAACTTTAAAATTCCGATGGTGATTCGCGGTCCTGGGGGTGTCGGGCGGCAGCTAGGCGCAGAACATTCCCAGCGACTAGAAACCTACTTTCAAGCTGTGCCAGGGTTGAAAATTGTTGCTTGCTCCACACCAAGAAACGCTAAAGGACTACTAAAATCTGCTATCCGCGATGATAATCCTGTGTTGTTTTTCGAACACGTTTTACTTTACAACTTAAAAGAAGATTTACCAGAAGAAGAATATTTGCTACCTCTGGATAAAGCAGAAATGGTGCGTGAGGGTAAAGATGTCACAATTATTACTTATTCCAGAATGCGGCATCATGTGCTACAAGCGGTAAAAACTCTTGAAAAACAAGGATATGATCCAGAAGTTATCGATTTAATATCTCTCAAACCATTAGATTTTGATACCATTGGTGCATCAGTACGTAAAACTCATAAAGTCATTGTGGTGGAAGAATCCATGCGAACTGCGGGTATTGGAGCAGAAGTCATTGCTTCAATAAACGATCGCTTATTTGATGAATTGGATGCGCCAGTATTGCGGCTTTCTTCCCAAGATATCCCCACACCTTACAACGGCAATCTGGAACGATTAACAATCATCCAACCAGAGCAAATCGTGGAAGCTGTGGAAAAAATGGTAGCGTTGCGAGTCTAGGCACTGGGAAGTGGGGACTGGGTACAAGGAGAATAACCCGTACCCCAATCCCTAATCCCTGATCCCCAGCACCCATTACTTGCTCATAACTCCATAAAAGAGCGCTATTATAGCCTTTGTCAGTTGCGAGTTATGGTATGCAAAGACAGCGATCGCTATTAATTTTGATTTTAGTCCTGATAATCGCCGCGATTACGGTGATTGTCACAATTCCAATCCCCTTGGGGCTGGACTTGCGCGGAGGCTCACAGCTAACAATTCAGGTGAAACCATCTGCGGAAGTTCCCACAATCACCGAACGAGAATTGGAAGGTGTAAAGAAAGTTGTTGAAGGTCGGATTAATGGTCTGGGTGTTTCTGAGCCAGTGATCCAAACAGTCGGCGCAGATAAAATATTGGTGCAACTACCAGGAGTCAATGATCCAGAGCAGGCTGAACGAGTGCTAGGGGGTACAGCGCAGTTAGAATTTCGCACCCAAAAGCCGAATACAGAAACTCAACTGTTTGCTTTTCAAGCATCTAGAGCCGAATTAAAAGCCAAGCAAGAAGAGTTGAGAAAGAGTACTGACAAAGCAGCAATTGTCAAAAATCAAGAAGACTTACAGAAAAATAATCAAGCGATCGCTGAATTGTTTGAAAGCACCAATCCACCGTTAATTGGCAAATACCTCAAGGATGCCTCTGGTGAACCCACTCAAGGTGACAATTGGAATGTTGCCATTCGCTTCGATCAAAAGGGTGGTGAACTGTTTGCCAATTTGACGAAAAATCTTGCCGGTACTGGGCGGAGCATTGGTGTCTTTTTAGACAATGAAGTGATCAGCGCTCCTACTGTGGGTATAGAATTTGCTGCTACTGGTATTACTGGTGGCTCTGCCGTAATTACAGGACGGTTTACCGCGCAGCAAGCCAATGACTTAGCTGTGCAGTTACGCGGTGGGGCATTACCCGTACCGGTAGAAATTGCAGAAATTCGCACTGTTGGGGCAACCTTGGGTAAAGACAGCATCACTAGCAGTATCTACGCTGGTATCGGTGGTCTGACTCTAGTGTTAATATTTATGGTGGTGTATTATAGACTACCAGGTCTGATTGCCGATATAGCTCTATTGATTTACGCCCTGCTGACCTGGGCTACCTTTGCTTTGTTGGGTGTCACCCTAACTCTGCCAGGAATTGCCGGTTTTATCCTCAGTATTGGGATGGCGGTGGATGCAAATGTACTGATTTTTGAGCGGACGCGGGAAGAATTGCAAGCGGGCAAATCCCTGTATCGTTCCATAGAATCTGGCTTTTACCGGGCCTTTTCTAGTATTTTGGACGGTAATGTTACCACAGTCATTGCCTGTGCTGCACTATTCTGGCTAGGGGCTGGTTTGGTGAAAGGCTTTGCCCTAACTTTAGGTTTGGGCGTAGCAGTGAGTATGTTTAGCGCCATTACTTGTAGTCGTACCTTCATGTTTTTAGCATATACAATTCCTGCACTGCGGAAACCAGAATATTTCTGTCCGAACCTGCCAGCATCAAATAAGGCAGAGGTGGCTCAATGAAACTAAGTATTAACAAATCGCGATCGCTTTGGTGGGCTATTTCTAGTGCCTTCATTCTGGCTGGTATCATCTCAATGGTGATTTCTTGGCAAAACCCGAACATCAAAGCACCCCTACGTCCCAGTTTGGATTTTGTCGGTGGTACACGATTACAGTTTGAACGAGATTGTACCAAACCCGGTAACTGCGACCAGCCAATTGATATCAATGTCGTTCGGGAAGTAGCTAAAGCACAGGGGTTGGGTGATAGCAGCATCCAAATTGTTGCTGACAAAGGTACTGGTGCAGAAAATGGTATATTGATTCGCACAAAAAACTTAGATCGCGAACAGCGTACCAATTTGCAAAATGCCTTAACTGAAAAAGTCGGTACTTTTGACGAGCAAAAAAATCAATTTGACACGGTTGGCCCTACTCTAGGGGCAGAGCTGTTTAGGTCTGGGGTAATAGCTTTAATAGTTTCCTTTGCAGGCATCATAATCTACTTGACCTTCCGGTTCCAGTTAGATTATGCAGTGTTTGCGATCGTTGCTCTACTTCATGATGTCTTGGTTACAGCAGGGATGTTTTCGATTTTAGGTCTGGTACTGGGTACTGAAGTAGATAGTCTCTTCATCGTTGCCCTGCTGACAATTACAGGTTTCTCAGTTAACGATACTGTAGTGATTTACGATCGCATTCGTGAGACGCTGCAAATAAATCCCAATCGACCAATTGCTGATATTGTGGATGATGCAGTAAACCAAACCTTAACAAGGTCTATCAACACGACCTTTGCTACAATGCTGTCATTGTTTGCTATCTTTTTGTTTGGCGGCGAAACTCTGAAAAACTTTGCTTTAGCTCTAATTATTGGCTTTACAGCGGGGGCTTATTCAAGTATTTTCATCGCCAGTACTCTTCTAACTTTGTGGCGAGAGCGCAACGGTCAAACAAGCGTAGCAGTCAGTGGTGAGTCGATTGATACATCTGCTGGTAACTAATCATTAGTCATTGGGTATTGAGTATTGGGTATAGGTTATTCTCCTTTTCCCCCTCATTCCTTTCATCTTGCTCATCCCCCACCTTCCCACAGCCTATGGATCAATCCGAACAATCGTCAAGAACTGACCCATCCTTTGCTCAACAAGTACAAAAATTGCACAAGCTGACAATATATGGCAGGTGGCTATTTGTGGGTTGTTTATGGCTCACCATTGCACCTGTTAGTTTGTGGGGTCTACGTGCAGAAATTTCTCTTTGGCAGCAATATTTTACCTGGGTAGCGGTGCGATATGGACTTTTCTATCATCCACTGTCTACCTTCGGTTTAGCGTTTTGTATTGGGATGACTGCTGCTGTTTTAGTTTGGCAAAGTCGGAATATCTTACTTGGAATACCAGAGCAGGAAAAACAACGTTTAGAAAAACAAGTGTATCGGATACGTCAGCAGGGGCCAACTCATCCTCTATGGAAGTGGGTTTGTCATTAAACTTTCTTTCTCATTGCATATATACGTACAGCAATTTCTAGCAAAATATGACTTAACTATACAAAGATAGTGCTAGTGCTAAAGGTGGATGCCATAAATGAACGAGTCTCAGATTCAATTTAACGAACATCTTTGCTGCGCCAAAGGCGATGTCTACGACGGGCTATGCCTACGCAAATCTGAAATTGACCTTTATCAACTCCAAGAACTATTAAATGTTTCAGCTTTCTGGGCAAAAGGTCGCAATATCGAAGATTTAGGTATAGCTATTGCCAACAGTGAGCCAGTGATTTCCGTCTCCGATCGCGATCGACTCATTGGCTTTGCTAGAGCAACATCTGATGGTATATATCGCGCCACAATTTGGGATGTTGTGATTCATCCAGAGTATCAAAGTAGTGGGTTGGGAAGCAAGTTAGTAGAAACCGTTTTGAGTCATCCCCGGATGAGGAGGGTTGAGCGCGTTTACCTCATGACTACTCACCAGCAGGGGTTCTACGAAAAGATTGGTTTTCAACCCAATACAAACACTACAATGGTACTACACAACCTAAATAACCCTGCTTTCGTTCCCGCTACAGAAGTTCAGCTTCAGGAATCACTAGGGGGATAGAAATTTGTAGTCTGCTAAACTGCTGAGATGTTTCTTTCGCAATCGTCGAGGGCAGAATTTCTAACTTTCCTCCCATAACTTCCACCAGAGTCTGATTGATTAATAGCCTCATTCCTGGGGAAAGAGCAGCTTTTCCTTGATCAATCTGGGTCGGCTGATCTTCAGATTTGATCAAATCAATCGGTTCGCTCCAGGTTATGGCATGGGTTGGTACATCCAACCAAATGTTTACAAAATTACTTGTAGGCACAGTGCCAGTAGAAATACAGATACTGCCTTCTTCCATTTGAGTAATGGCAGTGTCTATTAAACTTATCAATATTTGGCGGAGCCAGAGGTAATCTGCCAAAACATAAATTTCTGGGTCGGCGGGTAATAATTGCAAGGGAAAATTGCGATTGGCCGCCAGCATATAAGTTAAGTTATGAACCTCTTGCAAAACTTGAGCTAACGGTCTGGGCTGAATATCTAATTTATTAGTACCGTGTTCAGTTCTAGCAACGTTAAGAATTTCATCCATCAGCTTGAGTAGCTTCAGCGTTCGCTCGTTAGCTTGGGCAATAAATTCTCGCTCTTCAGCAGGGTCTTCACACAAATCCGACAAAATTAACTGATGCAAGCCGATCAAACCACTGAGGGGCGATCGCAATTCATGTGTAGTCCGCGCCAAAAAACCAGCTTTAAACTGACTCATTTCCCTTGCCATTTGGTATGCCAGCTGCGTTTGCTGTAGCTGTTGCGATATTGGTGGCATATCTTCTTGATCTAATGGCGCTACTGGAGATGAGCTAGATGAAACATTTGACGATACCTGCGGCGGGCGTAGCCATAGCGTAAATAACTGACGAAAAATAATACCTAGTGTTATTCCTGCTCCTAGATATATCCAGTTGCTCCAATTCATAATTTGGCAATTATTAACTTGTTAATTGAGCACAACAGCGCAAACTAAAGTTACAAATTTCTCTGTTGTTAAAATCAGGAAAACAACATTATAGCGACCTATATTTGGTTATCACTCGAAATATCTAACTTGATCGCACCTTGCCGTAAAATCTGCCAATTTATTCCTGTCCATTTAGCAACGGTGGAAGGTATACCCAGCCCCGGCATTTCACTTTGGTATTCTGTTGTTGCTATCAGAACGTTGGGAAACTGAGCTTCAATTTCTGCTATCGTTTGCAAAGGCGGCTGACCAGAAAAATTGGCGCTAGTAGTAGCAAGGGGGCCTGTTTGCGCCAAAATAGTTTGAGCGATCGCACTGTTTGGGACTCGAATACCAATTGTTGTTGGGTCAATGGGATTCATAACTCTTGGCACGCGATTTGAAGCTGGCAAAACTAATGTCAGCCCTCCTGGCCAATATTTATCTGCTAATTCTTGCCAAACTTTATACTCGTTCTCATCACCTTTAACATACAGCCATAAATCTTCAGCACTAGCAGCCATCAAAATCAAAGGTTTGTCTTGACTGCGTTGCTTCGCCGCAAAAATTAATGCTGCTTTTTCCGGTATAGCTGCAAGTGCAGGAACAGTATCCGTAGGAAAGCTCACTAAAAGACCAGCCCGTGCGCCAGCTATTAGATTTGTTAAAGAAACTTGTGTCATTTTTATAGGTTTGGGCATGGAGCATTTTTCCTATGCGCTATGCCCCATGCCCAATGCTCCATGCCCTATTTCCTAACTTTTATAAGCAAGGGCAAAGCGTTCAATTCCAGCTAAATCAGGGTGAATTTGAATTTTACAATAGCTACCTTGATTTTGCAAAAGTTCTCGCACTGCATCCGCCTGTCCTGCCATCATCTCAATTAACCACACGCCACCAGGTTGCAAATAGCTGGGAGAAATTTCTATCAAATGGCGAATGCAATCTAAACCATCAGTGCCACCATCCAAAGCTAGATGTGGTTCATGGTTAACTACTTCTAGTTGCAGGGTAGGTAAGGTACTGGTGGGTATGTAAGGGGGATTGGACACCATACCACTGAATTGACCTTTGAGAAATGTCAGTGGCTCCCACCAAGAACCTTGATAAAATTTAATCCGGTCAGCAAAACCTAAATTATGGGCGTTGGCTTGAGCGATCGCTAGAGCTTCTAGACTATAATCCACTGCATGAATTGTTGCTTTTGGCAAGATATCTGCTAATCCCAAAGCGATCGCTCCACTCCCAGTACCTAAGTCAGCCCAGTGTCCTGAAGCATTAGTAGCAGATGCTAAAGCTAAATCAATTAAGTATTCTGTCTCTGGTCTGGGAATCAAAACCGCACTTGACACTGCAATTTGAAAGTTACGCCAAGGTGTAACTCCGGCAATATACTGAACTGGTAAGCGGTCATTTAATCGCCTCTGCCACAGATGGTCTAACTCTTCTAGCGGCAATTGCAGCTGAATTTGGGGCCAGTTTTTATAAGACTCCAAACGCAGTGCCAAGCGGTCTAACCCAGTAACTTCGAGCAGCAACCAATCTACCTCGGCAGGCGGGACATCAGTAGCGATCGCTGCTTGATGAGCAGTATTGCGCCACTGCCAAAGTTGTAAACCAGATATCAGATGCTTCTCCCCCATGCCTCAACCTTAAGATTGCATAACCGTTATTTTTTTGGAGCAGCGGGCGCAGCAGCAGGCTTGGCAGATGGAGATCGATTCGGTGCAAGCGAGCGAATAAAATTGATCGACTCCCGCGATGGATACAAAACAATTTTATTTATACTAGGATCGGTACTGCTATTGAGAGCCTCCAAAACACCATACAAATCCACCACCTGAATTTCGGTGTTGGCTGCTTCCTTTGGCACGGCTTTTTTGAATTCCTCTAACAGAGCCGTTGCTTGCTCTTTCTCAAAGAAGAAAGGGATATACCGCTCTTTGCCGTTGGGGACAGGAATCGTCAAATAGCTATTATCTTTCTTAAATTTGGGTACAAATAAGGGAATACCATTAAATTGCTCCCCTTTTTTACCATTTTGATTCAGCATACTTGTTGCTGAAGCTACCTGTGTTTGCGTCGGTACTAAAGTATAAATTACAGAGTCTGATTTCTTTTTGCCTTCTTGGACTATTTTATAGTAGTCTGCCAAGGACAAAGGTCTTACCTGTAGGGTGCTTGCCAACTGAGGGTTTTCTTTCTTAAGCCGATTGTCAAGGAATTTTTGAGCATCTTGTTTGCTAATAAAAAATCCGACTTGAGAGATTGGCTTAGATTCGTTGTTCCTTGAAAGAACTACAAATTCGCCTTTGGGATTGGTGAGCGTGAATACAGGTACTTCTTGGAGCTTTTTCACTACCTGATCTTGTGGCAATGCGATCGCCTCTAAGTTGCCTATTCCTGGTAGATTGCCTATTCCTGAAAGCCCTGTTAAAAATACACTGCCAGCTATACCCAATGTTGCGCCCAAGCGAATAAATGATTTCATGACTGCTCCTCGCATCAATAGTCCACTTAAAATTAAAGAAATGGTTGGATTTGCACACCATCAACTAGCTTTAGTTATATAGCAATCTATTTCAATTGTAAAAAATTCATTGTACGCGTTGAGGTTGAGTGTTAAGCGTGAGGCAGTCCGGTCTTGTTGTTCGAACAAATAGGGACTGCCGAACCCAGATGGTCAACGGTCAAAATCTATATTCCACAACTATTTAGGGTTGCTATAGTAGCTAGCGTTTTGAAAAATTGACTGTCCTAAAGTTGTGTTTTTCTCGATTTCGTTTAGCTATTCACTAGGAAATGCTGTAGATGCCTATTATACGTCTTTTCAAACAGTGAAAAGTTTCTCTGTTTCTCGATCTTGGAGATGATAAATGCCATTTTATCGGCTTTCTCTAATATCGGGTGACGGGATTACTTAATCAATCGTTCCATCGCTCTTGCTTTAATATCTTCTCAAATCTATACAAAGCTTAGTGTCAGAAATATATTACTGCTTAAAGATAAAATTTGCCTGTTAGGCTTCAACAGCTAACCCAAAACTATAACAGGCAATTTGTTTTTATCCGTAAAAATGTACATAAATTGCACATTTTAGCAACAGAACTCTAGCCAATCGCCTTAGACGTTAAACATATTACTTAAATCGGGATGACAGGATTTGAACCTGCGGCATCCTGCTCCCAAAGCAGGCGCGCTACCAAGCTGCGCTACATCCCGTTTAGACTTATCTACTTTTTGGGGTTTGGTTTTAATTCCCCATCAAAGCGATCGTGCTTTATCAAAAGCATTAAGGTAACTATATCACATCAGACGGCTTATGCCTAATCTTTTTATCCTTTGCCAAAGACAAGATAGATTACATTGTTATGATAAGGGTTTTTTGCCGACTTAGTTTTACAAGATAATTATACTTGCGCCTTCGTCGGCAGAAAAAAAGCATAACTACATCAAAATAATAGATTTTCACCATTTGACCTGATTTTCTTGTGCAAATCGGGTTTTATTTTGATTAAGCGCTAGTGAGGATACCAGAACATACCTTTAATGCCTTCTGGATCAGCCATAAACCCCATAGTTCGGTAGAAATCTACAACATGGGGGTCGGCGAAGAGAGTGACATTACTAATTTCTTCACTTCTAAGTTTTTTGAGAACGTATTTCATTAGTGCCTTACCCAGCCCTTGACTTTGAAAGTCTGGGTGAACCACCACATCCCAAATAGTGGCATTAAACGCGTGATCTGAGGTAGCGCGGGCAAAACCAATGAGCCGCTTTTGGTTTCCTCTCACCTGCCACATTGAGGCGACAAGAAAACTATGCTCAATAGCTTTTTTCACTTTTCTTAGAGGACGACGCGACCAACCAACTGCATCACAGAGTTCTTCTAGCTCATACAGGTCAATATCTCGCTCCGTACTGAAGACGATGCGAGTTTCCTTTGAAGAAGCTTCGCTAATGCTGCTGGGGTTGGAGTTACCCGAAGCATTCACCGTATGTTCTTCAAAGGAGGTTGTCCTAGTTGTCGCTACAGATTCAGGAGTACTAAACCAAGTTTTCCAAAAACCCATGCCAGCGTGGTTCGGGTAGTATAACTGAATTGGTTTCCACTCTCAGGAGTGTTGATTTACGTTTAACATAGCTATGTCCATTTACTACCCTTTACACTCAAAGTTTTTCGGTTGTTTTCGGGATTTGCAATGGTAACAGCTAGTTAGAGCGTGTTTCACACCAATCATTTTCAACTTTAGCATTTTGTTGTAAAGGCTAGGAGAATTTCACCAAAAGGGTAAGGATATAAATAATTCAAAATTCAAAATGGAAAAACCTAATACTGGCAATTGCTCGTATAGAGCTTAAATGCAAGTTAGTTTAGGAGTGATTTATATACAAGAGATTGGGTATTTGGAAAAATTCTTTCCCAGTCCCCATTCCCCAGTCCCCAGGTGATGAAAGCAAGCGAGTCTTACCCTTAACAATGGCTTCTGGTTTAAAAACTTCGACACTAGAACTCCTTAAGCGCTTTAACCGAGCGTTTCCCCAGTTTTATGAGCAATTTGTCAGCAGTGAGATTCAACTGCAAAATTTACGGCTAGCCTACCGTCTCTATAAAACTAGACGCGCTGTTATTGAGCTAAAACCGGAAGGTAGCAAAAGTGCCCTGCATTTTGCTTACCGTAACCAGTCTTTTCTCCTCAGTGATATTTTTGGCGTACTAGCAGCTTATGGGTTGACTATTCACGGTCTGAGTCTATACGGTCAGATCCGTCCGCCAATGTTAGTTTTTATCAAACTTTTGGTGTCTCGTGGTAGTAAAGCCTTGACCGAGAAAACCGCAGAAAATGTCTGTCGCGCCATTCGTGAGGCTTTAGGAGGTCGGTTTGAAGTAGAAGAGATGCTGGCAGTAGAATTCAATCTTGACACGGGCTTAGAGCAGGTACAAACTGAGTTTTATGTCGATCCGGTTTTTCATCTCCCTGCCTTAGTGATTGAAGCCGATAATCAACCAGGATTATTCTATAAGGTGATGTACGCCATCTGGCAGGAAGACCTTCTAGTAGTCAATGCCAATTTACTGGTTTGGCGCGGACGTACACGACTAATTCTCTACCTGTTAGGTCCCAATGAAAGCCTTATTCCTGAATATCTGGGTCACAAAATTGCTGAAGGGGTACGACAGAGGTTGTTGGATAAATGAAAAAAGTTATAAAAAGGCATCGGAAAAACTCTTTCTTTCCTAGAAATGGTATGATAGACGCCTTTTTAGGCCGTTGACGGTTAACAGTTAACAGTCAATAACTCCTAACTCCTAATTCAGACTCCGTATTTAGCCGCACCCATTCTTAGGGGTACGATATAAGTATGGCAACTATCGAAATCTTGGGCGTTCCACACGCATACGAGCTAACGGCTCCCACCTCCTGCCCCCATGCTTTAGTATTTATCCACGGTTGGCTCAATAGCCGTGGATATTGGCAACCTGTGATTTCCCGCCTCTCGGATGATTTTCAATGCCTTTCCTATGATTTGCGGGGTTTTGGTGAATCCCAGTCCCAGGTAAAAACCGATGTTAGTCGAGCAGAAACGTCTCTAAGCCTGACGCCCATCTCCAGTAATGCACTTGGATCACCAATCGATTCTCTTTATACTCCTGTTGCCTATGCTAAGGATTTAGCAATTCTTCTGAAACAGCTGAATATTACCAGTGCTTGGCTAATTGGTCACTCTTTGGGAGGCACGATCGCTCTTTGGGGAGCAGATCAAATACCTGAGTGTGTTATGGGAGTTATCTGTATCAACGCTGGCGGTGGTATTTACCTCAAAGAAGCCTTTGAGCAGTTTCGCTCGGCGGGTCAGAAATTTTTGCAAGTCCGCCCGCGTTGGCTGTCCCAAGTGCCTTTGATTGATCTGCTGTTTACCAGAGCCAGTGTAGTTCGTCCTTTGGAGCGCCATTGGGCACGTCAGCGGCTGATTGATTTTGTTGTAGCTGACCCGGAAGCAGCTCTAAGAACTCTGTTAGACTCCACAACTGAGGAAGAAATCAATCGTTTACCTGAGCTAGTATCCCAATTGAAGCAGCCAGTTTATTTTTTGGCTGGTGCCGAAGATAAAGTTATGGAACCTAAGTATGTGCGCCATTTAGCTAGCTTTCACAGACTGTTCCAATATTGTGGTGACAATGTTTTGGAAATTCCTGATTGCGGACACCTGACGATGTTGGAACAGCCGGATGCTGTGGCTGATCACATCCGGTCGATTGTTAATAGTCATTAGTCATTGGGCATTGGGCATTGGAGCAAACAGAAAGTTCTTCTCTGTTCACTAATGACTACTCAATAGGGTGATATAACTTCATCACTTGGGTAAGAGCTAACCTAGACTCAACGCCTAGTGTGAGAGGAGATGTATGACCACGAGAGAGATGTTCGGCGGCGGCACAGCCGATCATGGCGGCGTTATCGGTACAGAATTTTAGAGGTGGGAATAAAACGCGTAGGTTATGTTCAACGGCGGCGGCTTGGAGATTTTTTCTCAATCCGCTATTAGCTGCTACACCGCCACCAATAGCAATTGTGTCTAGACCATAGTCTAAGGCACAGGCGATCGCTCTTTTGGTTAGCGATCGCGCTACGGTTTCCTGAAAGCTAGCTGCTACATCTGCCACTGGTAGTTGTCCACCATCTTTCTCTAACTGCTGCACTAAACGCAATACAGCCGTTTTTAACCCACTAAAACTCGCATCATAACGATGGAAGCCCCCACCAGGTAAAGAAACTTTTCCTTCTGGTAGAGCAAAGGCTTGGGGATTCCCCTGTTGCGCCAATTTGTCAATCACCGGGCCGCCCGGATAACCCAGCTTTAACAATCGCGCCACTTTATCAAAGGCTTCACCCGCAGCATCATCACGCGTTTGTCCCAGCGTTTCGTAACTACCACAATCTTTGACATAAATCAAGCTTGTATGTCCGCCAGAAACTAATAAACTCAAGAAAGGGGGGTTTAAACTTGGTTCGCTCAAATAAGTTGCGTAAATGTGACCTTCAAGGTGATGAACTCCCAAAAATGGCTTGTTGTGTATCATCGCCAGGGTTTTAGCAGCAGTTAACCCAACTAACAACGCTCCTACGAGTCCAGGGGCACAAGTAGCGGCAATTGCGTCAATTTTATCCCAGTCTAGTTGGGCTTCCTCTAGGGCTTGTGCGATCGCAACATTTATCGTTTCTAAGTGCTGCCGAGACGCTACTTCCGGCACTACCCCCCCATACTGCTGATGGACTGGAATTTGTGAGGATACAATACTACTGCAAACTTTACGATTGTTAACAATTGCGACGGCAGTTTCATCACAACTGGTTTCTATTGCTAAAACGGTTGTCATTGAGAGTAATCAGTACTGAGTCTGGAATCTGGAATAATAGAGAGAAAATCTTGCTTCCTTACTACCCTACAACAACAATTATTATACTCAGCACTCGTTACAGGCTAAACCATAGCTATTTGCTAACAGGACTCAGCACTCATTTTGGTTGAGAAGCTTTAACTTTTATTTACTTAAACTTTACTCGGTTCCCACCCAAGAGTATGATGACTTCCTAGTTATGCAAATAAACAAGTGTACAAGCCGCTTCGTTTTGTACAATCAACTTTCTGTTTTGTAATAAAAGGAAACAACTCTATGCGACGATTGTTTGCTTTGATGTTAGCGATTTGTCTTTGGTTCAATTTTACCTCCCCAGCAAAAGCTCTAGGGGCTAATTTGACACCGTGCAGTGACAATCCCGCTTTTCAACAGCTAGCTGCTAATGCCCGTAATACCACCTCTGACCCCCAATCAGGGATAAAGCGATTTGAGCGTTATTCTCAAGAGCTGTGTGGCCCTGAAGGTTACCCCCACTTGATTGTTGATGGTCGTCTAGATCATGCTGGTGACTTCTTGATCCCTAGTATTCTGTTCCTCTATATTGCTGGTTGGATTGGTTGGGTAGGTCGTGCCTACCTCCAAGCGAACAAGAAAGAGGGTGGCAGCGTGGAAATGAGAGAAGTAATGATTGAAGTTCCTTTGGCGCTACCAATTATGCTGTCGGGCTTTGCTTGGCCTGTATCAGCCATAAAAGAATTTCTGTCTGGCGAATTAACAGCTAAAGATACAGAAATTCCGGTTTCGCCACGCTAACCCTGATCGCAACTTTTGATTTATTTGGGAGAATAATTCATGCAGCAGAAATACTTCGTTAAGTATCTATCTTTGGGACCAGTTTTACTTTTTGTCAATTTGTCTTTTACAGCCGTCTTATTGATTTTAGTTAACTACTGGTTTCCTGACCTACTTTTCCACCCATTACCATAACTTGAAGACAGAATTTAAAAATTTGTTAGCCGTTAGTTGGCAATTAACTAGTAACTACTAACTAAACTACTAACAAAGTAGTCCTTTGAAACTCGTGATGTTGAAACCAGCTTGCGAGTTTCAAAGTTTTGAAAGCAGCTAAATTAATTTTTCTAAACTTCCTACACAAAAAACATCTTTAGCCGCAATTATTATTAATATAAAAATGCCACCATTCTAATTTAGAGGCGAACATAAAATATGGCACAAGCAGTAGATGCATCCAAAAATCTCCCTAGCGATCCGAGAAATCGGGAAGTTGTTTTTCCCGCATTCCGCGATCCGCAGCTGGGTAATCTAGAAACCCCGATTAATGCTTCTCCCTTAAGCAAGTGGTTCATTAACAATTTGCCAGCTTATCGTGCTGGTATAACTCCTTCCAGACGCGGGCTAGAAGTTGGTATGGCTCATGGTTACTGGATATTTGGCCCCTTTGCTAAATTAGGCCCACTGCGAGATACAGATAATGCCAACTTAGCTGGGTTATTGGCAACCTTTGGATTGATTGTTATTCTTACCGCAGGACTAACCCTGTACGCAAATAGCAATCCTCCAAAAGCCCTTGCCAGTGTTACTGTACCCAACCCTCCAATAGATGCTTTTAACTCTAAAGAAAGCTGGAACAACTTTGCCAGTTCTTTCTTAATTGGTGGTATTGGTGGTGCAGTAGTTGCTTACTTTTTGACTAGCAACCTGGGAGTAATTCAAGGTTTATTTGGTTAATTTAGAAATGAGGAGTTAGGAATTAGGAGTTAGGAGTTTCAATTCATAACTTCTAACTCCTAACTCCTAACTTATTTAAACAAAACCATTTCAATATCATTTAAAGCAGTTTCAAAATCGTCATTAACGATTTGAATATCAAATTCATCTGCGGCTTTAATTTCTTCTTGGGCGCGGAGTAAACGACGAGCGATCGCTTCTTCAGAATCTTGAGCGCGAGAGCGTATCCGTTTCTCTAATTCATCAAAAGAAGGCGGTAAAATAAAAATACTAAGGGCACTAGGAAAGGAAGCACGAATTTGTCTTGCGCCTTCTAACTCAATTTCTAGCACTACCAACTTGCCAGAATGAATTTGGTTAAGTACAGCTTCACGGGGAGTGCCGTAATAGTTACCAGCAAATTCTGCCCATTCTAAAAATTCACCTTCAGCAACTAATTGTTCAAACTTACTGCGGCTGATAAAGTAATAATTTTTGCCATCGATTTCCCCTGGACGGGGAGAACGCGTCGTCACGGATACGGAATAATAAAGTTCTGGATGACGTTGTAGGAGCGATCGCATTAAAGTGCCTTTACCGACCCCACTGGGGCCAGTGAAAACAATCAATCTGCCTAAATGTAAGCATTCTTCGGTAGTAGCAATACTCTGGATGGGTAAAACTGGCATCATCCCTTCAACCTGTGAATCAATCAATAGATATTATTCATTAGTCTTGTGTTCCTGCCCAAGCCCACTAGTGACTAAAGAATTTGTAGCAAGGGTGACATAAAACTTATCTAATTCACATGGTACTACCGATATGGTGCAAATAGAAATGAGATTGTTAATCCACTCCTAATCAATTATCTACAGTTTGATGATCGCGGGAAATTACAAAGCGATTCGCTACCGTTTCCGGCTGAATTGCTGACAGAATTACATGGCTGGAATCGGTGATAATTACAGCCCTAGTCCGACGACCGTAAGTTGCATCAATCAGTTGACCTCTGTCCCTTGCATCAGTAATAATCCGCTTAATCGGGGCAGACTCTGGACTGACAATGGCAACGACTCGGTTGGCAGACACGATGTTACCAAAGCCGATGTTGATTAATTGAATCTCCATAAAAAACTGACACCAAATGCGGTTTGAAAAGTATGAAATAAACCTATTTCCATGTTATCGCCAAAAAACGGGAGTCACAACGCTTAAATTCAAGCCAGCTTTGGTTTTTAAATAATGTCTGCTTTTTTTTCGCCATTTATCAGCTATTTTTCCTGAAAATCCTCCCTAAGATATAGGCGCAATTACACTGATACAAGCTAGTTGGATTATGTACATTTATTTTGTTTGAAAAAATATCTCTAGCAATTAATTATGTGTTACCTAAAATGCTTGTAGAGACGTTGCATTGAAACGCCTCTACATTCTTTTTCACCAGATGTTTTGTATATATCATCCAATTGCTCAGTTTGGCGATCGCATCCGTCGTACACTTCCAGCTTGACAATCGCGTAACCAAGTTTTAACCCCTTGGGCAACAGTGCCGTTACTACTATCGCGTGGCGGAGATATTGGCTGCTGTGCTGAATAGGAACCAGTTTGAGAAAACATCATCACTAAACGCCAACCAATTTGAGTTTTAGTCAACAATAGCCAGTGGAATTCTTGCAATTCTACCGCTTTATTTCCTATGTACTGCCGCTCTAAGGTAGTAAAAAAAAGTTGCTCGACTCCTGATGCAGAGCTTTTAGATGCATCTCCACTATATTCTTCAAGGTTAAGGGGCAGAGGTGTAAACTCAGGTCTTCCTGCCAATAGCATATAAGTGTAAACATCACTGCTTCTTTTGAGGCGGCGGGCGCGTTGACTAGCACGATTGGTATAACTAGGTAAATCTTGCAGTAGCTGTATAGTAAATGTTTCTAAATTTTGCTCAGAACATAAAGACTTCGCCCCGTCGTTAACAGTTTTTCTTTCTGCTAGCACAGAGGGTTCAGGGCTAAGGTTTATCGAGAACGCTGGGTAAGCAAAGCTATTTGATCCTAAAACCCAGAAGCCACAAGTTAAAAGCCAAATATAATTTTTTTTCCTGAGTGAAGAGGCAAGATTGTTCTCCCCTAAACTCTGCACCCTATCCCCCAGTTTCTTACTGACTTTTAGCTTCATGCTACCGTGCTTAACTCATCAGAAACCCTCTTCCAGGCTAGCTCTGGCTCAGTAGCAGTAGTAATAGGACGCCCAATCACTAGATAATCTGCACCAGCAATAATTGCTTCGACTGGGGTGAGCGATCGCTTTTGATCACCTTTGTCTGCCCAAGTTGGTCTAACGCCGGGACAAACTAGCAAAAAGTCATCTCCACAAGTTTGCCGCAACTGTGCTACCTCAAGAGGTGAACAAACTACTCCATCCAAACCAGATTCTTGAGCCAGCAGGGCCATTTCTAGAGCATATTCTGGCAATTCCAGAGGTATTTTTAAATCAAATGCCAACTGCCTTGCAGAAATGCTCGTTAGCAAAGTAATAGCAATTAACTTTGGTGGTTGTACACCTGCTTTTGCAGCCCCTTCCTGTGCCGCCTCAGTTGCGGCTTTCAGGGCATCTCTACCAGCAGTAGCATGAATTGTCAGTAAATCCACCCCATATCTAGCTGCACTCCGGCAAGCACCAGCAACGGTATTGGGGATATCATCAAACTTTAAATCCAAGAAAATGCGCTTTTGCCGGGACTTGAGTTCTTCTAGGATTTTCGGGCCAGTACTGGTAAACAACTCTAAACCGACTTTCCAGAAATGAACTTGCGGAAGTTGATCTATAAGAGCGATCGCACTTTGTTCATCTGGCACATCCAATGCCACAATAACTCGTTGTTCTGCGTTCATTTGCGATTCCCCATTTCCCATTTAAGGCACTAAACGCACAAACTTATTTTTCCCAACTTGTAAAACCTTACCTTGTAACTGGGCAGAATCAGCAAAAGTCGTATCAACATCGGTAATGCGATCGCCATCTAAACGCACTCCACCTTCTTGAATTTTCCGCTTTCCTTCACCTGTACTTTTGCACAAACCAGTGACATTGAGAATATACGCTAACTTAGCGGGATGCGATACCTCAGCTAGAGAGAACTCTGGAACTGCACCTTCCTTTCCACCGCTTTGCGCGGCTTCTTTAGCTTCTTGGGCTGCTTGTTCGCCGTGGTACTGTTTGACAACTTCCCATGCTAAGAGTGTTTGGCGATCGCGGGGATTTTCAGGCAGATCATCCAAAGGTAAATCTGTCAGTAGTTCAAAATACTGTTCCAGCAGATGATCTGGAACTCCTTGTAACTTCTGATATTTTTGCCCCGGATGTTCCGGCAACCCAATATAATTACCTAAAGACTTGGACATTTTTTGCACCCCATCTGTACCAATCAAAATTGGCAACAGCATCCCAAACTGTGGCTCTTGACCAAAATGGCGCTGCAAATCTCTGCCTACAGCAATGTTAAATTTCTGATCAGTCCCTCCTAATTCCACATCTGCTTCAACGGCAACGGAATCAAAACCTTGCATTAACGGGTACAGGAACTCATGGATAAAAATCGGATTCTCTTTTCTATAGCGATCGGCAAATCCTTCCTTCGCCAACATTTGCCCCACCGTCATCGTGGAGAGTAACTCCAAAGTTTTCTCTAAGTTAAGCCCAGAGAGCCATTCGGAGTTATAACGCACCTCTAACCTTCCTGGTGTGTCAAAATCCAAGATAGGACGTACTTGGTCAAGATAAGTCTGAGCATTTTGCGCTACATCTGCTTCTGTAAGGTGACGACGCACTTCAGATTTACCTGTAGGATCGCCAATCCGTGCTGTAAAATCGCCAATAATCAGAACTGCTATATGGCCTGCATCTTGAAACGCTCGCAGTTTCCGTACTGGTATGCTATGACCAAGATGAATATCAGTACCTGTAGGATCAATCCCCAATTTGATCCGCAAAGGTCGGTTTGTAGTTACCAAGCGCTTTTCTAGACTATCACTGTCAACATCAGCTGGTTGTGGGAAAACTTCTACCACACCACGACGCAGCCAACCAAAATCTGGCGTCATACTAGAAAATCCACTGTTAGCTATGTTTTGCACACTAGGAGTTAAGTTGGTTATAAACACTTGCAATTTATCCGCTTTCTCATCTGCCAAACTACTATAATTGCAAAAAATTAACCGCTTTACTTCGTCCAATCAATTACAGTTAAATTTATAAGAGAGGAAGTGAAATCGCCGTGTCGTCTTCTAGGACTTTTGAAGATAAACAGCCACAACGTCGGGCTTCATCAGGTTTTGAGTTTTTGAAAGGAGTCGGTCAGGTAACTGGCGGTACTCTCCTCTCAATTACCATGTTGGCAAGTTCCATTGTAGCCGGAGGACTGGTTGGTTTAGCCATTAGTTTCCGTAATTTGCCAGATGTAAGACAGCTACGTAACTTCTTTCCCTCAGAAACAACTTACATCTATGACCTTAAGGGTAAACTTTTAACGAGTATCCACGGAGAAGCCAACCGGGAAGTCGTACCCCTGGATAGAATTTCCCCGAATTTAAAACGAGCAGTATTAGCAAGTGAAGATAGCCACTTCTACGATCACCACGGTATTAACCCCAGTGGTGTTGGTCGGGCCGTGGTAGTTAACGCTGTAGCAGGTGGAGTCAAAGAGGGTGGCTCTACTGTTACTATGCAATTGGTAAAAAACCTGTTTTTGTCTCGCAAGCGTGCCTTTACCCGCAAGTTAGCGGAGGGGGTGCTAGCAATTCGATTAGAGCAAATTCTTACCAAAGATCAAATTTTAGAAATGTACCTCAATCAAGTTTATTGGGGTCATAACAATTATGGTGTACAAACGGCAGCCCGCAGTTACTTTAATAAGTCATCAGAATATTTAAGCTTGGGTGAGTCAGCAATGATGGCGGGTTTGATCCAAGCACCAGAAGAATTCAGCCCCTTTGTGAGCATGAAGCTGGCAAAACAGAAACAAAAAGAAGTGCTGGGGCGGATGTTGGATTTGAACTGGATCAACCAGTCAGAGTACGACAATGCGCTCAAGCAAGAAATCAAACTTGGTAGAATCAAATCCTTTCAAGGTAGTGCCCTACCTTATATAACCAACACTGTAGCTCAGGAGTTGGCTAAGAAGTTTGGGCGTGAAACACTACTTAAAGGCGGGATGCGGGTGCAAACTACAGTTGATGCCAACTTCCAAATTATGGCAGAGGAAACTGTCGGTAAGTGGCATAAATCACTACTTGGGCAGGGATTATCTAAGAATCAAATCGCTTTAGTAGCAATTGATCCGCGCACGCATTTTATTAAAGCACTAGTGGGCGGTGTAGATCCCAAGGTTAGTGAATTCAATCGTGCAACTCAAGCTCAACGCCAGCCCGGATCTTCTTTTAAACCGTTTGTCTATTATACTGCTTTCGCTACTGGTAAATATGGACCAGACTCAACGGTGGTAGATTCTCCAGTCAGCTATCAAGATGGTAATGGTCGGTACTTTCCCAGAAATTATGATGGGGGTTTTAGCGGCCCGATGCCAATTCGCACGGCTTTAGCCCAATCGCGCAACATTCCCGTAATCAAGATTGGTAAAACTGTAGGGATGAATCGAGTCATAGAAACCTGCCGTACCTTGGGCATTATGAGTCCGATGGAACCTGTTACCTCTCTGCCTCTGGGTGCAATTGGTGTCACTCCCCTAGAAATGGCTAGTGCTTACGCTACCTTTGCTAATTATGGCTGGCAATCTCCACCAACTGTAATTGCCCGTGTCACCGATAGTAGTGGAAACGTGTTATTAGATAACACCCCTAAACCCCAGCGGGTTTTAGACCCTTGGGCATCGGCAGCTATTATCGATGTGATGCGAACGGTAGTTACTAATGGTACAGGTAAAGGTGCTGCCATCGCTCGCCCCAGTGCCGGGAAGACGGGTACAACTTCGTCAGAAAAGGACATTTGGTATGTTGGCACTGTGCCACAACTAACAACTGCTGTCTGGGTGGGGAGAGACGACAACAGACAATTAGCTAGCCGTGCTACAGGCGGTGGTATGGTTGCTCCCATCTGGAAAGATTTTATGGAAAAGGCACTTAAGAATGTACCAGTAGAAAACTTCAAGCCACCTTCCCAGTTTTCTCGTCCCAAATCACAATAATTTTAGATTTTAGATCGCACCAAAGGTGCGCTTCCAAAGCAATTTAGATTTTGGATTAATTACCAATCCAAAATCTAAAATCTAAACTTGACCTAAGCCTGTTTTTCTAACTCGGCTTTCATCCGCTCTAAAGTAAGGTGCATTTGGTCAAACATTTGTTGCGGGGTAACACCGAACTGACCTAATTGCGTTTTCAGTTGTTCTACTGTCATTTGTGCCATGAAGTCTTCTGATAGCTCGAAGCGCTTCATAAAGATGCGATACCGATCCATCATGGCTTCCATTTGCTCGATAAACAACTTTTTGCCATCGCGATCAAATTTGCCGTAGTTGTTACCAAGCTTGATTAGCGCTTGATAATCTTCAAACAGCTGTTTTGCTTCTTGCTGAATTATCTCAGAATCGAAGAATCCCATATTGCTTATATTAAACTGAGCGCCTAGACTCAGCAGCTTAATAGCTTTACTTCTATTTATTATTTTAGTCTAGGTGAGTAATCTCGTGGCGAAGCTTCGGTTTTAGTACGGTTTGTTACCGAAATTTCAACACTTGACTTGAGATCTTTTCACTTTTGTAAACCGACTTAATAAGGCCGCAATACTCATAGCTTTAGCCATTGATTTAGGATTGGTATTTTCACCCGGTTGAATTTTCAGTCTGGGAGCGTATTTCAAGGCTAGTGAGTTTTGCGGGTTCAGTTTTAATGCTTGACAGATGTAAACCCTAGCCATCCCGATAAATTTCTGTTGGAGATGTACGAAACCTAATAAGGCATAATAGTCGCTGTTATTTGGCTCTAACTTGATGGCATCGCGCAGCTCTTGCACGGCTAGAGGCCATTTAGTTAGCCTAACGTACTCAATAGCTCGCTGATAGTGACGTTGAGCGTAGTTTGTCAAAACTGGTTTGACATCAGTTTCTTCATCTAATCTCAATTCAACTGGCTTGGCTTCTACCTCAGAGATGATGCGAACAGCTTTTTCCGGTAGGAACAGGTCTGGTTTATGCAACCGTAAGTATACTAAATTCAGTATCCTAATTTGTCGCGTCACCTGATAAAACTGATCTAATGATTTGTATTGAGCTTCTGCATAACAGGCGATCGCTTCTTCGTAAAACAATTCTGCTTGGGGTGCAGACATTTCCATAATTTTCTGAGCTATGGCACTTTCAGAAGACAAAGCTTGCTGCTCCAAAATTACGTCTGATTGCAGCGTAGCTACGGCAATCAAGCGCTTCTGCCGATGTTTCAGTTGTTCATAAGCTGGATTGATTAAACGGCTAAATATTGCCGTTGCTAATTCTGAGTCTGGATTGCAGCTTTTAGTGTAGCGATCGGGATGTAACAGCTTCGCTAGAGTGTGATAGCGTTTAAAAATCTGACGATCATCAGCAATCACAGAAATTCCTAGCACAGCGTAAGGATCACAAAGCTGTTCAAGCCATTTTGGTGGTAGGAAAGTCTGTGACATAGTAGTAATAAAGCTGTTAAAAACTTAAAATTAGCATCAAAGCTCAATGCACAGTCATGTGAAACTTACTCAAATTTCTTCAAATACTAAATTAAATTGTGCGTGGGACTCCCCATCTAAAAGTCTAAGGGGCAAGGCAGGGTAGTTGACTATCTTATTGTAGAAACTGTGGTATTGGTATATTTATTAGAAATATGTTGACTAAGCGCAAAAGCCGAAGTGTTGCTGCTGTTTTAGCTTTTTCTGGCACACTGACAATTTCAGGATTACATAAATTCTATCTGGGACAGCCGTTGTGGGGTGTTTTGTATGTGTTGCTTTCCTGGACACCTATCCCCAAGGTCGCTAGTGCGATTGAAGGAGTTTGGTATTTAGCCCAAGACGAAGAAGCTTTTGATCGTAATTTTAATCTAGGGAAGTCAGGGGTAAGGAACTCACAAAGAGCGAGTAATCAGGTAGGAGCGATCGCTGACGCAATGCGTGAATTAGATGCTCTGCGACAGGACGGGCTAATATCAGAGTATGAATTTGAGCAAAAGCGCCGCCAATTGCTAGACCAGATTTCTTGAGGTAAGCGACAACATGAATAACTGGCTACCTTTGAACCCCAGGTTGCAAAAACTCCGCGCCAAGCTCCTCAACGATCCCTACTATCGCCTACAATCTGGGGAAGAAATTCAGCTAGCCGCTAAATTAGGTATTCGCATTGATGCTAATCAAGCGACTGTAGATGATTGGTTACGCTTACCAGGTTTGTCAATTCACCAAGCGCGATCGCTTGTAGAACTTTCGCGTTCTGGTGTTAAATTCTACTGTATTGAAGATATCGCTGCGGCTTTGGCTGTACCAGCGCCGCGCCTGGAGCCATTAAAGCCTCTGCTGAATTTTATTTACTATGATCACGAATCTCTAGAAAATCCCACCCATTTAGTCAACCCAAACACAGCAACAGTTGAAAAGTTAGCACAAATTCCATTTATCGATTTGTCTCTAGCGCAAGCAGTGGTTCAAAATCGGCAATCAATTGGGCCGTACCGTAACCTGGCTGATTTCCAACGGCGATTAGAGTTATCTGGTGATGCGATCGCTCAACTGATGTATTATTTAAGGTTTTAAGTGAAAAGTTAGAAGTTTTAAAATAACTCCTAACCCTGCCAATTTTAGATTTTGAGTCGAACCTTTGGTGCGCTTACAGCGCAACTTGGATTGAAAGAAAAATCTAAAATCCAAATCTAAAATCCAAAACTGAATGACTCCTAATTAATTAAATAAACCCAATGCGATCAAGAGGCCAAAAGCGAAATGTTGCCCGGCCAATAACATTCTTTCTGGGTAAAAAGCCCCAATAACGAGAGTCATTACTATCGTTGCGGTTATCTCCCATGACAAAAAACTCATCTTCTGGGACTTTCACTGGTTGATATGGCTGATTTGGGGGTTCAGCGATGTAGTCTTCTGCCAAAGGTTGACCGTTGAGATAGACTTTGCCAGAAGCAACACTAATTACTTCACCAGGCTGGCCAATAACCCGCTTGATGAATGCTTGGTCTTTGGGATATCCTCGACTTTGTAGTTCTGCGGGTGGCTGAAAAACAATAATATCCCCAGTTATGGGAGGGTGAAAATGGTAGGATATCTTTTCAACTACCAAGCGATCACCAGTATGTAAGGTAGGCAGCATCGAATCAGAAGGTATATAGCGCGGTTCAGCGATAAAAGTCCTGATTAGGAATGCTAAACACAATGCGATCGCAATCAAAATCAGATTTTCTTGCCAACTACGCAATACTTTTAACGAAGCACGCTCTTCTTTTGCATCACTTTCGTGAGGAATCATAAAAGTTTCTAGCCAGTTTCAGAAGTGGAACAAATACCTTGATTATTTTGACTCAAAAGGTATACTGATAGACAAGCTGGGTTATGGATAAACCCATACAGATATTAAATAATACAATTATTGCATCTACCAAAGATAAGCAAAAGTACTGGAAATCAACTGTGACCTGTCTAAGGCAATATAAGCTGATGATTAGGATTTATAGATCATTAAAACTCTAATTCTAATTGCTGCAATTATAAGACAAGTTATGAGATGATTTTCACTTTTGCTTCTTCCTGCTAAAAAAGCGCTCACCGATTGCTAGACCAATACAGCCAACCAGCTTTTTGTTTGAGCAGAAAATTGGTCGTTGAGTGGCAAAATAGTTTAGTGAATGTCTTATAATATCTAACTTACTTATGGCAAAAAGTGAGAGGGCAGTCTTTTTGGAGAATCAATTGGAAGAAAATATACTCTGGTATATATATTTTTAAATGATATATCAATCCATTTTAATTTGGATTGCATATGGCGAATGCTCCCGAACGATTTTCACACATTGAAAACTATGTATTATTATTTCCGATAGTAGAGTTCAGATATGCTCTAATAACTCGCCTATAAAAATCTGATTTTATTTTGGAAAAATCTAAGTATATGTAGTGGCGTGACAAACCTAAATTGATGCATTAGATAAATAGAGAAAAGCTTTGATAATACTTGGACTAACGTCATTATTATTTGTAACATTTTAGCCTTGTGACGCAAGTAATGTGTGTTAACAGAGTACGTAACGCATCGAAACCTTCGGCCGATGCCGTACTTTCTGCTAAAGCAAAGCCCTAACGCTTCGCTTCTCCCTTTTCGTAGCGTGTTGTAAGAAAAGGAGAGACACTCGCCGTATGCTTCCTAAAGCGTTGTAAGGCAACAAACGTTGGGAACATTCTTTCGGGTGAGGTACTCGCTCATCTGGGAAAACCCATGTTGTACGGACTTCTCACCGTAATCATCGGTTCTCTACAGTATATTTCAAAAATTAAATCTGAAGCCTAATATATAAATGCTAGTAATTACCGTAATTATACGGTGACATTGAATATTGAATTGTACTATTAATAATATATGATTTTCTTGAACCTTGGAGAAAAACATTAACGGATAAAAAGCTACGAGCAACTTAGGCTAAAGTATCAGCATCATAAATAGAACTAAGCTGTCAATAAAATCATTTTTGCTGAATTGCTAAAAAGTATCTATATTAACTACAAAATGCCTGTTGGTAATGAGAAACTATATTGAATCAATTTTCGTCTGTTTATTTCATAGAAACTGCAAGGTAACATTCTGTCAGCTGAAAATTTAACTTTTTCTTAAAAAGGAAGTAATGGCAGATGACAGTAAGATATATCTTATCAAGAATAAAACTAATAACTTATTAGGCTCTTTTTTGGAAGATACCCGTGCCTTATAAGTAGTTTTTGATGCTAATTAAATAATTTACTCAGCTGTAAATTATACAAGTTTCTTAGAGACAGTTTTGTTATAAAAACTTCAGCCTGTCAAAAATGCAAATTGTAGGCACGACAGTTTAACTTATCTTATTTGTAAACCTATAAAGCTTAAAAGCAGAATGCTGACTTAGAGGTGAAATGAAGGACACAAACTAATTGATAACTCCTATTAGGGAGATTTTGGGGTGTAGTTAATTATCTATCTGATTGTCCTCCTTCTTAGACCTAGCGGTAAGAATGTAGAAGTTCAGACCTTGGTTTTTATGAATGGATTGACGTTAAACGATTTCAAGTATTGTATAAGCATTTATCCAAATCTAGAGCAGCTAGATTTCAGTTAAAGCTGTATAGTCTGCCTTCTCAATTATGAATTTACGTTAGTCTCAATTCTAACTTTCAGGATTACCAGAAAGCAGCCGATATTTAAGATATCTAAAAAAGATGTGCTATAACGTACCGTCATAACGTGGTTGATGGTTCGATCTTTGAAGGAGCTATATAAGTGGAAAACAATAAGTCGTTTCTGTGGCCAGAAGGAATATTAATTGCACTGCTTGCCTTATGTGGTGTTTTTAGCCTTGCTTTCATGATGCTTCTAAGACCAAATCCTTCAGAGGCTCAGATTAGACAAAGTATAAACGTCAAGGATGTAGCTGCAAATGTAGGAACTCAGCAGCAGATTGAAAAATTAAAGGCGGCGATGCTTACAAGCTGGCAACAAGAAGCACAAAAAAAAGGACTATCCTACGCTATACCATTACGTTTTCAAGGGGCAATAGTTAAAGCGGCAAAACTGACTAAAGGGGAGAAAGTGATTGCTCTCACTTTTGACGATGGCCCTTGGCCTCAGACCACAGAGCAAGTGCTAGATATTCTGAAATCAAATAATATTAAAGGGACGTTTTTTGTCGTCGGTCAGAACCTAAAAAATTATCCAGAATTAGGAAAGCAGATTGTCCTTCAAGGTCACGTCATTGCCAACCATACTTGGCATCACTGGTATCACTCCTTTAATCCACAAGCAGCTGCTTTTGAAATTGACCGCACAACAGACCTAATTTATCAAATTACAGGTGCTAAAACAAATCTCTTCCGACCGCCTGGTGGCAACCTGCACAATGGATTAGCTGCTTATGCTAAAGGCCAAAAATATACTGTAGTGATGTGGTCTGCTGATTCCATAGATTACAAACTGCCAACCGTACCAAAGTTGATCGATAACGTAATTAAAGATTCAAAACCTGGTGGGATTGTACTGATGCATGATGGTGGCGGCAATCGTTCTAAAACTGTGCAAGCTTTACCAGAAATTATTAGCAATTTTAGAAAGCAAGGCTATCGCTTTGTTACTATTCCAGAACTTTTAGAAATGGAAGATGCAGACCAAAAGTTGGTTGCTAACAAAAACTAATAATTATTAATTGTGCAATAATTGCTCAGTATTAATTCGCTAACAACTAAAATTATATTTTTTGGTTAAGAGTAGTTTTATCTAGTTTCCGGTGTGAAACTAAAGAACAAATAAACTTAAAAGTAGATGAATAATCTTAGTTATTGAAATGACAGTTTAACCTAGTGATGGAGAAGCAATAACTGTCCAAGCTGCCATATATGTTCCGGCGTATTTATTGGAATAGTCAGTAGTGCTATCAGGAACAAACCAATCAGGAGTGGTCTTCTGCTGTTGAACCTTTTTGTCCAAGCCAATTTGTAGAGAAATATTCTCGTAAACGATTTTTGCGTTTACAGCTTCCAGCAATTTTTCTACCAAATTTTGTAGCCATTCTGCCCGAACATAAAGATTATGGGATGGATGGTCACCATAAGCAAAAGGTATAATAAGCACCAAATATCCTTTGTCGCTTATTAGCTTCTCCAAACAGAATTGAACGAGTTCTTTATCGTCCTTTTGTTCTAGTGTTTCCTTATCGACATTATGAAATAGTAACCCGGCTAGCACTACAGCATCAAATTTTTTATTTTTTGAAGCTAATTCTGGCAGTGCTACCGATAAATCTTTGGCAGCAAAGTTCTTGTTGGGATAGAGTTTTGAACAATATTGAATCGCAGCGTCACTGTGATCTATCCCAAGGTAGTCACATCGTTCAGGTAGATATTTGTTTAAAGCCGCATTGCCACATCCTAAATCTAACAAAGAGAACGAACGTTGCTTAAAAGCCTGATCAAGATACCAAACTGTTGGTGTGTATCGGGTAGCATTTTCAGGAGCTTCAAAGTATGAATAATAATCATCTTGGAAACGTTCTTCTTCAGAAGTTTTGCGATCGGGAGCTTGCTCTTCTATAAGCATTTTTATAGACAAATCCTACTTGTTAAACTGTTACGCATTTAACTTGAACATTTACATGAAGGCTGATGACTTATGACTGATAACCGTTAACCGTCAACAGTAAGCGACCGTAAAGAGTGTTTATACAATTTAGGCCTGCATCAGCTTAGTAAACATTTCTATGAAAGTTTACCAGCATTTAGGTAATGCCTTCTATACCCAATTAGGTAGATTTCAGGACAGTGCTAATCCCGACTTTATTGCCTAGACTTTCATAGGATCTGATTACTCAGTTACTTTTGTACCCTTGGTCTAAAGTCCAGTTGTGAATCAGTTAGTAAATATTTCCCCCTAAAAAAGGGGGAATATTTTTTTCTCGCTACGCTCTTTTTAAGGGTAAATTCAGGCAGATGCTTTGGGCATCCCAAGGTGTTTTCGCAGAATACCTGTTTGTACAGCTTCTTTGAAAATAGAATGGCTCAAAGCAGAGTATGAGGACGTTTACAGTTACTAATGACTGCTTACTAAACTGAACTCAGTTGTTTGTTTTTGTGGATCAGCTTCGGGACTATCAGCTTCAGAAGGTGGAACCAACTGCCAGAATTTCGGCAAAGATTCTTGCCAGTCTTGGAGAATTTTTTTCGCCTTTAGTGAACCAGTGCGTTCCACATGAGTTTTGATTAACTCTTGCAATTGTTTTACACCTGCTTCTGTAATCACCCGTTGGATTTTGACAATTTCCGGGTTGACTAACTCACGAAATGAGTCGTCTTCATCTAAGAAGTACGCCAGTCCACCAGTCATTCCAGCTGCTACGTTACGTCCTACTTTGCCGAGGACGACAATCACACCACCAGTCATATATTCACAGCAGTGATCCCCAGCGCCTTCAATCACTGCTATGCCTTTGGAATTTCTTACAGCAAAGCGCTCTCCTGCTTGGCCGTTGGCAAATAACATACCACCAGTAGCACCATAGAGGCACGTATTGCCAACTATGACGTTTTGTGATGCGTTATAGGTGGCATCAGTAGGAGGTTTGATGATGATTTCACCACCATGCATTCCTTTACCTACGTAGTCGTTTGCTTCTCCTTCCAGGGTCAGAATTATGCCGGGGAGGTTGAACGCACCAAAGCTTTGGCCAACACTCCCTGTGAAATTGAGATTAATTTGTCCTTCAAAGTCGCTGTCACCGTATTGAGAAGCGATCGCTCCCGCTAATCTTGTGCCTACTGTTCTGTCAGTATTCACAATAGGGTAAGTTTTGGTAACACTAGACTGATCCCTAATAGCAGTCTGAATGTCGGGATCGGCAAGCATTTTGTCATCCAAAACTACGCCGTTACTGTGGACTTCTTCATGCAGCAACCAGCTACGATTGTCTCTGGTATCTGGTAGCTTCAGTAAACAGTCCAGGTTCAATGACTGCGTTTTGGTGAGTTTTGCCTCTGGGCGCAGTTTCAACAAATCTGCACGTCCAATGATTTCTGACAAAGAACGGTAACCTAGTCGTGCTAGCAGACTACGCACTTCTTCGGCAATGAAGTAGAAGAAGTTGACAACCTGTTCCGGCATTCCCGTAAACCGCTTGCGGAGTTCTTCTTTTTGAGTAGCAACACCCACTGGGCAGGTGTTCATGTGGCAAACTCGCGCCATGATACAGCCTTCGGCAATCATGGCAATGGAGCCGAAACCGAATTCTTCACCACCCATCAATGCACCTATTACCACATCCCAGCCACTCTTGAGTCCGCCATCTACGCGTAAAATCACGCGATCGCGCAGACTATTTTCCATCAAGACGCGATGCACTTCACTTAAACCTAATTCCCACGGTGATCCCGCGTGTTTGATCGAACTTAGTGGTGATGCACCTGTACCACCATCATGGCCAGAAACCTGAATAATATCAGCGTTTGCCTTAGCTACACCAGCCGCGATCGTGCCAATGCCAACTTCTGCAACTAGCTTCACCGACACCTTGGCTTTGGGATTAATTTGGTGCAGATCAAAAATCAGTTGCGCTAAGTCTTCAATGGAATAGATATCGTGGTGCGGTGGCGGTGAAATCAGCGTGACACCTGGCTTCGAGCGCCTTAACATTGCAATGTATTGGCTCACTTTGGGCCCTGGTAGCTGTCCACCTTCCCCAGGCTTGGCACCTTGGGCAATTTTGATTTCAATTTGTTTGGCGTTGACTAGGTACGCTGGCGTGACACCGAAGCGTCCTGATGCAACTTGCTTGATGGCACTATAGGCTTTATCACCATTCCGCAATCCTTTTAAATGAGGTAAGGTTGGCGAGTGACCAGACTCGTCTACATCATCTAGAACTGTATAGCGGACTGGATCTTCGCCGCCTTCTCCAGAGTTAGATTTACCGCCAATGCGGTTCATGGCGATCGCTAAAGTTTCATGGGCTTCTCTTGACAAAGCGCCTAAAGACATACCACCAGTGCAGAAGCGCTTGACAATTTCAGTTACCGACTCCACCTCTTCTATGGGAACCGGAGTGCGATCGCCTTGGAAGTCCAACAAGTCTCGCAAGGCTGTTACTGGCCTGCCTTGAAGATGCTTCTTGTAAACTTCGTAGTGATCGTAGTTTTTGCCATCTAAAGCCTTATGCAGCGCCTTAACCATTTCTGGGCTATTCATGTGGTACTCGCCACCAGGACGATACTGCACAAAGCCCAGGTTTTGTAATTTATTGGTCGTCACTTCTGGGAAAGCTTTGCAGTGGAAGGAAAGCACTTCATCAGCTAGTTCGCTAATACTCAAACCACCAATACGGGAAGTCGTACCACGGAATCCCAGTTCGATTAAATCTCCACCGATGCCAATAGCTTCAAAGATTTGGGCTGCTTGATAGCTGGAGAGCAAAGAAATTCCCATCTTGGAGAGAATTTTTAGCAAACCTGACTCTACTGCTTTGCGATAGTTTCCTAAAGCTTGTTCTAGGGTGAGGGTGGGAATTTTTTCTACACCCATTAACTTTTGAGTTTTGGGATCAGACCACCAATCACGCACTGTATCCAAAGCCATATACGGGCAAACTGCACCAGCACCGTAGCCGATGAGACAAGCAAAGTGATGGGTACTCCAGCATTGAGCAGTATTGACAATTAGGGATGTTTTCATTCGCAGCCCTTCCCGAATCAGGTGATGATGTACAGCACCCACTGCTAACAGGGGAGGAATGTATGTATCTTCTGGGCTGATACTGTCATTTGTCTTATCGCTTAAGATTAAAATCTTTGCACCTGCGCGGACTGATTGGGCTGCTTGTGCTTGTAAAGATTGGACTGCGGCCTTTAATCCTTCAGGGCCAGTAGCGATCGCAAATAAGGTTGACAACTCAGCCGTGGCAAATCCTGACAGCTTAATTGCCTCTAACTCACCATCAGTTAACACTGGCGATTCGAGTTTTAATCTCCGAGCATATTCGGCTTTAGGTTCTAATAAGTTACCCCGTTCACCCAGTTCGACTTTCAAAGACATCACTAGCTTTTCCCGTAGGGGATCAATCGCCGGGTTTGTCACCTGAGCAAAGCGCTGTTTGAAATAGTCATAAAGCAGGTGGGGTTTTGTTGACAGCACTGCTAAAGGAATATCATCCCCCATGCAGAAAGTTGGTTCTGAACCTGCGATCGCCATTGGATGAATCACCATTTCTACATCTTCTGTGGTGTAGCCAAAGGCAGTTTGACGCTGAAGTAAGGTTTGCTTGTCAATTATGTCAGTTGTACTATGCCCGTTACCATTTTCAACAGCCAGATGTCCATTTCCATTTCCATTTCCATCTGACGACTGACTACTGACAATTTGTTTGAGTTCTTGACGGTACTGTTGCAGCCATTCTCCATAAGGGTGTTGCTTGGCGATGCGCTGCTTAATCTCCCAATTCTTCAGCACTTCATGGTTTACTAAATCCACGGCAATCATTTGCCCAGGGCCGAGTCTACCTTTCTCAACAATATCGGTTTCTGGGAAGTCCACTACACCAGCTTCGGAAGCTACAACAATGTAGTCATCTTTTGTGATCACGTAGCGAGCTGGTCTTAAGCCATTACGATCTAGTGTTGCACCAACTTTTTTGCCATCGCTGAATACTAAAAGTGCTGGCCCGTCCCACGCTTCTTGTAGACCACTGTAATATTCGTAAAAATCAACAATTTCTGGATAATCACCTAAAGAAGGCTGATTTTTGTAAGCCTCTGGAACCATAATCATTAAAGCTTCCAAGGGGCTACGTCCAGAACACACCAGCAATTCTAGTACGTTGTCTAGGGTGGCTGAGTCGCTGTTATCAATATGAACTAATGGCTTGAGTTCCTTAATGCGATCGCCCCATACAGGATGATTCAGGGTAGCTTCTCGTGCCATCATCCAGTTGATGTTACCCAACAAGGTATTGATTTCGCCATTGTGACCCAAAAGCCGCATTGGTTGAGCTAGGGGCCACTTGGGCATTGTGTTAGTACTAAAGCGGCGGTGATAGACAGCAAAAGCGCTTTTATAAGCTGGATTTTTTAAATCGTGATAAAAGCTACCCAATACGGTGGAACGCACCATGCCTTTGTAGACAATTGTGCGGCTTGATAACGAGCAGATATAAAATTCTTCTGAGATGTTGGTTGCAACTTTACTAATTCTGCGGCGGGTGATATACAACTGTCGTTCTAATTCATCGCCACTTTTATCAACGGAAGCTAACAAAACTTGTTCAATCTGGGGTTGATTTTCTCTGGCTTGTACCCCCAGTAAATCAGGTTGCACTGGCACTACTCGCCAACCCAGTACAGTCAATTTTTCTTCGGCAGCTACTTGCTCAACTGTAGTCCTAGCTTTTTGTGCTGCTTCCTGGTCTTGTGGTAGAAATATCATCCCCACAGCTATATTATTAGTGGATGAAAATTCTTTCCCTCTTTGGGCAAAGTCTTGTTGAAATAACTCCCAAGGGATAGCTGTCAATATTCCAGCACCATCACCAGAGTCTTGATCAGCGCTACAACCTCCCCGGTGTTCTAAGCAGCTTAAAGCAGCTAAAGCTTTTTCTACAATTTCGTGGCTAGTATGATTCTGGCGATGAGCAATAAAACCGACACCACAGGCATCTCGCTCCTCTACTAACCACTTTTGCCCCTGATAGGTATCTCTTGAGTTGATATCCGCTGTGATTTTCTGATCTTGATTCATCGGTTTATTATTCATACCCTATTCCTGAAGTATTGAGTTACCAATTTTGCCACTACGTGATGGGAAAAATTTTCTAAATTCAGTGATGGAGAAATATATAAGCACCGAAATTTAGGGAAAAAAAATTTTAACTTCGGTTTTACTTTGTTAGTTAACCCGTGTTAAAATGTTTGCGTGTTTTTATGTATTTATGCGGTGTTAGACAAGTTACCTCCGCCAAGACATCATTTTTGCCCTGACAGTTTCTTTTTTATATTTTGAAGCTAAGTATTTTCTCAATTCCCTTTTCCAGATGCACGCTAGCTACTCATAGAGCCTATTTCGGCTCACCTGAAACCAAAACTAAAACTGAACGCTGTATTATCTTCTAAAGCTAAAGCCATCCTGATCCAGCAATAAAAACAGCGTATTACAATATATACCCATTTGACAATTCCCAAATATCGTTGTTGTCTAAAGTTATGCTACTTAGCAGTAGCAATGTCTATTACTATTAACTAAACCTCACTGAAGTAACAACGGTAGCAACCTTCAGTCAGGATTGAATATCTTAATCCAGTTTTGATAACCAAAACTACCGTGTATGGTGTAGCTAAAATGAGTGCCAGTTAAAACACCTGATTGCTGTGGCTTTAGCGTCTAAATTTTTTATATCTAAAAGAGATAACTAGCCAACATATACAATAACATATTTTTTAATAAAGGAAGTGATGTTTTTTATATTTCCAAATAATTAGTTAGTTTATACCTTGGGTAATAGTTTTTAAAAGTACCTAGTAAATTATGGTAAAAATACCGAATTCTTGCCAATCAGGGATTGGCGTTGGCAGATTTTTCCGGGCTACTGTCTCACCAATACTTTTAACATTACTGTGCTTAAGCACTACCTGTGCTACCAACGCCCAGGAGTCTCCAAAAAACGCCCAATCAATACCAAGGGTGATTTCACAGTCACCTGCGCCTCCTTTAACAAGCGTAGTATCCTCTGGTAATCAAATTTCTCTCAATGGTCGTACTTTACCAGGAACTTGGTTGCAGCGACCTGGAAAAGGTGGTCAGATGACAACTCATCTCAGTGATGGCGTATTTAGGCAATTAATTGGAGTAAATTTCTTAAATAGTAGTAACTCAGCAACGCAACCAATACAGTGGTTTTCATCGGTGACAAAGCCACTGGTTTTAACCACCAGGCTACTAGGAGCATATCGCTATCTGGATATTAGCAATTTTGCTCAAACATCTGGATGGGAAATCCGAACCAATGGCAACATTTTGGTGATTGCTACCCCAAAAGCACAAATTACAAATATTATTCAAAGCCAGGAACCTCCAGAGGCAAGTGCCCCTTTGCAACAGGCTCGAATTCTCGTCGATTTAGATCGTCCAACTCCCTGGCAAGTTGCACAAGGGTCAACTATTAAAAAAATTCAAACTCCATCTTCTGATCCAGACACGCCAATTCTCAAACCCACTGCACCACTAAATCGAGAGTGGACAATTACCCTGGATGGAATAGCCGATCCCGTTTTGATAGAACGCTATACCCCCCAGCCACCAGCACCACCACCAACATTGCTGCCAAACCTGCTCAAGCAATTATTACCAGTTACACCAACACAACCAGTACCAGCACCAACCCCTGAACCACTGATTCAACAAGTGCAGGTGGTGAAAAACCAAACCATTATTAGTCTGAGCGTTCCCTTCGGTCTATCACCTCAAGTTACTACTGTAGCTAACCCAAATCGCCTGATTATCGATATTCGACCCGATCCTCTAAAAGAGCGAGATATTACTTGGGCCCCAGGGCTGCGCTGGCGACAGAATTATGTCAACTTAGGCACAGAACGCTTTCCGGTGGTCTGGTTAGAAGTTAATCCCCGCAAATTTGGATTAACGTTGAAACCCATGTGGGCTAGTCCTGATGGGCTTGCGGGTATTGCTCCCTTAATTCAAACAGCACAACGTTACTTAGCATTAGGTGGAATTAACGGTGGTTATTTTAACCGCAATAACAAATTGCCTTTGGGTGCAATTCGCCGGGATGGTAAGTGGTTATCAGGCCCTATTCTTAATCGAGGTGCGATCGCTTGGAATGATTCAGGCCAATTTTACTTCGGTCGTCTCACTTTGGAAGAAACTTTAATTACGGCAAATGACCAGCGCCTACCAATTCTGTTTCTCAATAGTGGCTATGTCCAGAGTGGGATTGCTCGTTACACCCCAGCTTGGGGAGCAACTTATACGCCTTTGACGGATAACGAAATTATTTTAGTAATACAGAAAGACCAAGTTACTCAACAGTTACCAGGAGGTAAAGTTGGTGAGACGGCGGTTCCTATTCCCCAGGATGGCTACCTATTAACCTTACGCGCCAACGCTGCTACTGCGGCATCACAGCTACCTATCAAAACCGCAGTACGCATTTCTAGCACCACTACTCCCACCGATTTTAGCCGTTATCCGCACATTATCGGAGCTGGCCCACTATTAATCCAAAATCGTCAAATTGTCCTTGATGCCAAAGGCGAAAAATTCAGCAATGCCTTTATTGCCGAAAAGGCTATTCGTAGCGGTATTTGCACAACAGCAACAGGCACATTGATGATTACTGCTGTGCATAATCGTGCAGGCGGTTATGGGCCTAATTTGGCAGAATATGCCAAATTGATGCAACAGATGGGCTGTGTGGATGCCCTAAACCTGGACGGTGGTAGTTCTACTAGCCTTTATTTAGGAGGACAGCTACTCGACCGATCGCCTAATACAGCTGCTCGTGTTCATAATGGAATTGGTATTTTCCTGAAACCACGATAATCAGGTAGTAAGAAATAAGGAATGGGGAACTTGTACTGAGCGCAGCCAAAGTATAGGGAAATGGAAAAGTATCTTAATCAGCAATTCCCAATGCCCCATCTTTTTTAAAGTTTAGAATAAGCTGTCATTTTGCTTGATAAAGACTTAGTGTAGATCGAAGAGTTTTAGTAGTAATGATTTACACCGTCGCATTTGATTTTGCTATGTTTATCAAGGCGCGACAAAATTGCTGATTTTTAACTTGCAAGATAGCGCCAGATTTTTCATCAATAGTTAAGAGTATTAACGGTTTGTTATGTCTCCAAATGAGGTAATAATGGCTCGATATCAAGAAACTACACAGACTGAAACTCTACACATACCCCCAAGCATCACTTCTAGAGGCGTCGCTGCAACTGAATTACGTCCTTGGGGTGCTTTTACAGTTTTAGAAGAAGGGCGCGGATACAAAATCAAGCGTATCGAAGTTAAGCCCGGACATCGCCTCAGTCTACAAATGCACCACCACCGCAGTGAACATTGGATTGTGGTATCTGGTACAGCTAGGGTAACTTGTGGCGAGAAAGAAGTACTACTGAGCAATAACGAATCAACCTATGTACCCCAATGTACATCTCATCGTTTAGAGAACCCTGGTGTGATCCCCTTGGTGTTAATTGAAGTGCAAAATGGCGAATACTTGGGAGAGGATGACATTATCCGCTACCAAGATGACTATGCCCGTACTAAGGATTAAAGCTCTAATTTAAAAACTTAATACATTTTTGTGCAAACCGTCTTTGGTAAACACCGTACCCCAGAAGTCCCCACCTAGTTAAGGTAGGGACTGAAGCACATTGTGCTATAAATGTAGTAATAGCGATCGCGCTCATGGCTTGGATAATCTGGAATATTTGAGAAGCGAGAGTTAACCCATCTGTCTGTAAAATGAAGATGGGGTATTTAATTGCAAAAAACGAGTTCCATGATTCATCTGAGTCAAGCAGCCGCAAGTGAAATTGGGCGAATAAAGTCCAAGCAGCAGCCAAATGTCTTGTTTCGATTGGCAGTCAAACCAGGTGGTTGTTCCGGGTTATTTTATGATATGTCCTTCGATGAAGCAATAAAAGTTAGCGACCAAGTTTTCGACTTGGATGAAATTAAAGTAGTTATAGATGTTGGCAGCTTAAATTACCTCAACGGTTTGAGGGTGGATTATTCAGAAGACTTAATGGGTGGTGGTTTTCGGTTCGACAACCCACAAGCGATCGCAACCTGTGGCTGTGGTAATTCATTCTCCACAACTAGTTAATAGTCCTTAATTAGCGATCGTTCGCCAACAAATAATAAAGGAAAAATGACCAATGATTAGGGAAAAATAACAATTGACATAAAACCATAAAAAAAGATATAATTAGGATTTGTTAAAACTTAGACATATAAGCAGCTTTACGCGCTGTAACTCATGCCAACAATACAGCAGCTAATACGTAACGAGCGCGAACAAGCGCGTCAGAAAACCAAGTCCCCGGCTCTGAAGCAATGCCCCCAACGTCGGGGAGTTTGTACCAGAGTATACACGACCACACCAAAAAAGCCTAACTCAGCTCTACGTAAAGTAGCAAGAGTCAGACTTACCTCTGGATTTGAAGTCACAGCTTATATTCCAGGTATTGGTCACAACTTACAAGAACACTCAGTTGTAATGATTCGTGGCGGTCGGGTAAAGGATCTACCAGGCGTGAGATACCACATTATCCGTGGCACCCTAGATACAGCCGGAGTCAAAGACCGCAAACAAGGACGTTCCAAATATGGAACCAAGCGTCCTAAAGAAGCGAAAAAATAGGATTAGACGATTAATCGCACCCAACACGATTAATCGTCTACCTGAGAAGTGCCCAAGGACAAAAAACTATCAGGCTCTGTGTTCTAAGAGCAGTGATGAAAACTGCTCAAGTCTGTTTAAAAAAATCAAGCAAGCTACACCTACACTAAGCGAGCAAGTGTAGAAGTTCTGAAAAGAAGGCTGTAACCCACAGCAGAATTCTAATCTGAACATTGAAGTTTAGAATATTATCGCCTTGAGTATTTAGTTGCAAGTAGCAAGTCAATAAATTTTAGATTTTAGATTTGCAATTTTGGATTGGTCGAACCCACAAGGGGATGAGGCTTACAGACTTTTGATTTTTTCCAATCCTTGTGGTCGGAACATCTACCAAAAACTCTAATCCAAAACTGGCAGTCAAACAGGTCAGTCTTGCTGCAACAGTCAAAAACAAAATTGATAAAGTCTGAGGGTTGGGTTCCACAGCTTTTACTTTCCTGTGTCTGATAGCATATAATTTCGTTGCCAATTCCGAATTAAAGGTGAAGTATGTCTCGTCGTGGTGTTATTCAAAGGCGCCCAGTTCCGTCTGACTCCGTATATAACAGTCGCCTTGTGAGCATGATTATCAGGCGGATCATGCGTCATGGCAAGAAATCACTTGCCGCACGGATTGTTTATGAAGCGTTGAAAACTATTGAGGAACGCACTGGTAGCGGCGCTTTAGAAACCTTTGAAAGAGCAGTGCGAAATGCCACGCCTTTAGTAGAAGTAAAAGCTCGGCGAGTAGGCGGAGCAACCTACCAAGTACCAATGGAAGTGCGTACAGAACGCGGTACTACCCTAGCACTGCGTTGGTTGGTGCAATATTCTCGGTCTAGACCAGGCCGGACAATGGCAAGCAAACTGGCAAATGAGTTAATGGATGCTGCCAATGAAACTGGCAATGCAATTCGGAAACGCGAAGAAACGCACCGGATGGCGGAAGCTAACAAAGCATTTGCACACTATCGTTATTAAGTAAAAAAGCGATATATCGCGTTGCTGAAGCGGTATATCGTTGATTTACAAAAAAGACGGTTTTCCCTAAAAGTATAGAATCTTAACAAAGAGTAATATACAAGATATCATGAGGCAAAAACTATAGGAGGTAGCTGTGGCACGCACGATCCCGCTAGAGAAAGTACGCAACATTGGTATTGCGGCGCATATAGATGCGGGCAAAACAACAACAACAGAGAGAATATTATTTTACTCTGGGATAATTCATAAAATTGGCGAAGTTCATGAAGGAACTGCCGTCACAGACTGGATGGAGCAGGAGCGGGAGCGGGGAATTACGATTACTGCTGCTGCTATCAGTACCAGTTGGAAAGATCATCAAATAAACATTATCGATACTCCGGGTCACGTAGACTTCACAATTGAAGTTGAGCGTTCCATGCGCGTGTTGGATGGTGTAATCGCAGTATTTTGTTCTGTGGGCGGCGTGCAACCGCAGTCTGAGACAGTGTGGCGGCAAGCAGAACGCTACAAAGTTCCTCGGATAGCCTTTATCAACAAGATGGATCGCACTGGAGCGAACTTTTATAAAGTTCACGACCAAATACGCGATCGCCTGCGGGCGAATGCGATCGCTATTCAACTACCAATTGGTAGTGAAAACGACTTCCGAGGTATCGTTGACCTAGTACGGCAACGTGCGTATATTTACGCCAATGACCAAGGTACTGATATCCAGGAAACGGATATTCCGGAAGAATTGCAAGCGCAGGTAGACGAATTCCGCACCAAGCTAATAGAAGCCGCAGCAGAAACCGATGATGCTCTGATGACTAAGTACTTCGAGGGCGAAGAACTTACAGAACAGGAAGTTCGGACTGCCCTGCGTAAAGGCACAATTGCGGGAACGATTGTACCAGTACTTTGCGGTTCAGCATTCAAAAACAAAGGCGTGCAGTTGATGCTGGATGCCGTTGTAGATTATCTGCCAGCGCCAAGTGAAGTACCGCCAATTCAAGGCTTACTGCCGAATGGTGATACTGTTGAGCGGCGGGCTGATGACAACGAACCCCTAGCAGCTCTGGCATTCAAGATTATGGCTGATCCTTATGGTCGCCTGACATTTGTTCGCGTTTATTCTGGTGTCCTGAAAAAGGGCAGCTACGTTCTCAACGCTAGTAAGAATAAAAAAGAACGGATTTCCCGCTTAGTTCTCATGAAAGCAGACGATCGGCAAGATGTTGACGAACTGCGGGCGGGTGATTTAGGTGCAGCGCTTGGATTAAAAGACACCTTGACAGGTGATACGCTCTGTGATGATGGATCGCCAGTAATTTTGGAATCCCTATTCATTCCTGAGCCTGTGATCTCGGTAGCGGTCGAACCCAAAACCAAGAACGACATGGACAAGCTGTCCAAGGCTCTGCAATCTCTCTCAGAAGAAGACCCCACCTTCCGTGTCCGCGTCGATCCGGAAACAAACCAAACCGTGATCGCGGGGATGGGAGAGTTACACCTAGAAATTCTAGTAGACCGAATGTTACGAGAATTCAAGGTGGAAGCGAATGTAGGTGCGCCCCAAGTAGCTTACCGAGAAACAATTCGGAAAGCCGTGAACAAGGTTGAGGGCAAATTCATCCGCCAAAGTGGTGGTAAAGGTCAATACGGTCACGTTGTGATCAATTTGGAGCCTGGAGATCCCGGTACTGGCTTTGAATTCGTCTCCAAAATTGCCGGTGGTTCAGTACCTAAAGAGTACGTTGGCCCCGCAGAACAAGGGATGAAAGAAAGCTGTGAATCCGGTGTTCTAGCTGGATATCCGTTGATTGACGTTAAAGCCACGCTAATTGATGGGTCATATCACGATGTAGACTCTTCGGAAATGGCTTTCAAAATCGCTGGCTCAATGGCGATGAAAGAAGCTGTACTGAAAGCTTCACCTGTCATCTTAGAACCTATGATGAAAGTTGAGGTTGAAGTTCCTGAAGACTATATCGGGAACGTCATTGGCGACCTCATCGCCCGCCGAGGGCAGATTGAAAGCCAAAGCACCGAACAGGGACTCGCTAAGGTCGCATCCAAAGTTCCGCTGGCGACCATGTTTGGCTACGCCACTGATATCCGATCAAAAACGCAAGGTCGGGGTATCTTCACGATGGAGTTCAGCCACTACGAAGAGGTGCCTCGCAGCGTAGCTGAAACTATCATTGCAAAAAGCAAAGGGAACGCTTAGTTAAAATAAGGAAATGAGCATTCATGGCACGCGCAAAGTTTGAAAGAAATAAACCCCATATCAATATCGGTACTATTGGCCACGTTGACCACGGTAAAACCACGTTAACAGCAGCCATCACCTTGACCTTGGCAGCTCTTGGTCAAGCTACAGCTAAGGGCTACGATCAAATTGATAACGCGCCCGAAGAAAAAGCACGGGGTATTACCATTAATACCGCTCACGTTGAGTATGAAACCGAAAGTCGGCACTATGCTCACGTAGACTGTCCTGGACACGCTGACTATGTGAAGAACATGATCACCGGCGCTGCCCAGATGGATGGAGGTATCCTCGTAGTAGCTGCTACTGATGGCCCTATGCCCCAAACCCGCGAACACATTCTGTTGGCAAAACAGGTGGGCGTTCCCAGTCTGGTTGTATTCTTGAACAAAGAAGACTTGATGGATGACCCAGAACTCTTGGAACTAGTAGAACTAGAACTGAGAGAACTGTTAAGCAGCTATGACTTCCCTGGCGATGATATCCCCATTATCAAAGGCTCTGGTCTGCAAGCTCTCGAAGCAATGACCAAAAATCCTAAGACCAAAAAAGGTGAAAATCCTTGGGTAGATAAAATCTACGAATTGATGGACGCTGTGGATTCTTTTATCCCCACTCCTGAGCGGGATGTTGATAAGCCCTTCCTGATGGCTGTAGAAGACGTATTCTCAATCACCGGTCGTGGTACTGTTGCCACCGGTCGGATTGAACGGGGTATTGTCAAAGTTGGCGATAACGTTGAACTAGTAGGTATCAGAGATACTCGCGCCACTACCGTAACTGGTATTGAGATGTTCAAGAAGAGTCTGGAACAAGGTATGGCTGGAGATAATGCTGGCGTACTACTCCGGGGTATTCAAAAGGCTGATATTGAACGAGGTATGGTAATTGCTAAACCAGGTTCAATTAAGCCTCACCTGGAATTTGAAGGTGAAGTGTACGTCCTAACTGAAAAAGAAGGTGGTCGTAAGACTCCATTTTTCGCAGGCTACCGTCCCCAGTTCTACGTACGGACAACCGATGTAACTGGTACTATCAAAGCCTACACCTCCGATGAAGGCAAAGAAGTAGAAATGGTAATGCCAGGCGATCGCATCAAGATGACAGTAGAATTGATCAACGCGATCGCTATTGAACAAGGAATGCGCTTCGCTATCCGCGAAGGTGGTCGCACCATTGGTGCTGGTGTCGTCTCCAAAATTCTCAAATAGCACCTTTTCACTCATAACAGAGGAGCAGAGATGGTATAATGCCTCTCTGCTCCTTTCTCTTCCCTCTATAAATAAGGTAATAGGTTACAGGGGACAAGTAATAGTTTTCTGTAACCTTTACCCTGTAACCTTTAACCTGTAAATACTCCCTTAATTACGCAGAACCTGGACAATTAAAGATGGCAACTCTACAGCAGCAAAAAATTAGAATTCGCTTACAGGCTTTTGACCGTCGCTTATTGGACACATCTTGCGAGAAGATTGTAGACACAGCTAACCGCACTAATGCCACAGCCGTAGGCCCAATTCCTTTACCAACAAAACGCCGGATCTATTGTGTACTGCGATCGCCCCACGTAGATAAAGATTCACGGGAACATTTTGAAACTCGTACTCATCGCCGGATTATTGACATTTATCAGCCTTCTTCTAAGACTATTGATGCCCTGATGAAATTGGATCTACCATCGGGTGTGGATATCGAAGTTAAACTTTAATTAGTTATTAGTCATTAGTCATTAGTACTCAGACAAAAGACAAAAGACAAATGACAAATGACATTAGTATAATTTTTACGTAGCCCTGAAGAAATATATCTCAGGGCTTTTATTTAGCTAAGAAACAAATGATAGAATGTAGACAAAGTACGGGCAAAGCAGAGAAAAAGAAATTTTAAAGATTAAGTTTATACCAAGGTAACAATGACATCATCTTCTAAAATTGCAGTTCGTGAACTACCTCTGTTCCCGTTACCCGAATTAGTTCTGTTTCCTACTAGACCATTGCCTCTGCACATCTTTGAATTTCGCTACCGAATCATGATGAACACGATTTTGGAGAGCGATCGCAGGTTCGGTGTTTTGATGTTCGATCCAGCCAAAGGTACAATTGCAAACACTGGTTGCTGTGCCGAAATCGTTCATCATCAACGATTGCCAGATGATCGGATCAAGATGTTGACGTTAGGGCAGCAAAGATTCCGTGTGTTAGAGTATGTTCGTGAAAAGCCATACCGCGTTGGCTTAGTTGAGTGGATTGAAGATCAACCACCTACAAAAGATTTGCGACCTTTGTCTTCTGAGGTAGAACAACTACTGCGAGATGTTGTTCGTCTGTCAAGTAAATTAACCGAGCAAAATATCGAACTACCAGAAGATTTGCCTGACCTACCAACAGAGTTATCTTATTGGGTAGCCAGTAATCTTTACGGTGTTGCCGCAGAGCAGCAGTTGTTGTTAGAAATGCAAGATACTGCAACTCGTTTAGAGCGGGAAGCGGAAATTTTAACCTCTACTCGTAATCACTTGGCAGCTCGCGCTGTTCTTAAAGACACATTTAATGAAAAGTGATGAGTAAGGAGTTAGGAAGAAATAACAAAAAACAAGGTTCTTCAATACGTATTATGCTGGACTTTTAATTAAGGTCTGTCACTTACCTTGAAAATCAAGCCTTACAGGAAGTTATAGCTTCAATTTCCGAATTAAGCCTTAAACGCTAAGATTAACGACCGTTATTGTTGCCCAGTAAGGGTTTTAAGCTGATTACAAACCCTATTTAGCATAACAAGTAATGAAGAGCCAAAAATAATTTATATTCTCTAACTGATAACTAAGGTGGTTTCTCACAAAGAATATACTCAGGTTGACGAGTTTCAACTTCTCTGAGAGACGCTATGCGTAGCTTGCTTCCCCGGAGGGGTACGCTCAACTCTCAATCCCTTAGTTGGTTGAGCAAAGTCGAAACCAACGGCGACGTAGATTTATTAACGGAAATTGCCTAAGCTTGTTAAATCAATCGTAATTCTTAACTCCTAACTCCTAACTTTTAAGTAAGAGCGCTGATCGGCAAAACATTGTAAGCGCCAAGAATTTTTAAAATCTCTGTGTGGATAGTTAATTCTGCTAAAGCAGATTGCATTTGTGGTTCCTTGGCATCCGCTTCTAAATCCATAAAAAATAAGTATTCGCCTAGCGATCGCTTCGTCGGCCGAGATTCAATCCGGCTGAGATTAATTCCTAGTTGAGCAAATATTTGTAAAGGTTTGACCAATGCTCCGGGTGTGTTCGTAGGCATACTAAAAGCCAGCGATGTGTGGCTAGCATTTGTTGTTGATTCCTGATATCCAGGGTTTGCTTCACCCTGACTTACAACCCAAAAACGAGTACAGTTTTCTGGATAGTCGTTGATGCCGCTAGCAAGTATTGGCAGGTTGTATAGTTGAGCGGCTCTACTAGAAGCGATCGCTGCTATTGTTGTTTCTTCTTCCAGTCGCTGTAGTGCTTCAGTTGTAGAATTGCTGGGAATAATCTGTACAGTCGGAAGAAACTGCTCTAACCATCCCTGGCATTGTGCCAAAGCTTGCGGGTGAGAGTAAACAGTTTTAATCTGATCTAAGCTCGACGCACAAGAAATTAACATATGGGCAATGGGTAATACCAAAGCCAACTGAATTCGCAAACTATCTAACTGCCACAGTGTATCCAGTGTTGTGGTAACACTCCCTTCAATAGAATTTTCCACTGGCACAACAGCTAAGTGGGCTTGACCATCAGCAACGGCGTGCAGTGACTGGGAAATGGTGGGATAGGGAGATAACGTAGCTTCAACTCCCGTACTTTTGGTTAGCCAGTTGGCATAAAAATTAGCAGCTTGTTCTGCATAAGTGCCAGGAGGCCCTAAATGTGCGATCAATAAAGTCATCCTTTTAGCCTTGAATTGCAAGTTTAATGCGTAAACAGAGATTATGATATTTTGGATTTGGCAAATATAGCAGTTCTAAACTATTTGTAAAAATAAATTAACCGCAGAGGCGCAGAGAATGCAGAGAGAAAAATGCGAAATTTTCACGACTCATTTAGAATTGCTATATATCCAACATCTACTCTTACTAAACAGTGTTATCTCTAAAATTTACGCACTAAACTAATAGACCGAAATATATATCGAGGAAAACAAGTTATGGAAATCAACTTTCTAGCAAATAGATTTCCTGGCAGTTTTGTTGCTAAGTTCCTCTGAAAATTTAAGAACAATTATATTGGTTTCTAAATTAACAATAGTGCATACTCTAGTTTTTATGTCAAGGCTGAAATTTTAATCTATATTTATTGAACTAAAGATAGTGATCAGCGTACCAACTTTTTGCTAACGATGTATAGCTGATAAGTAAAAATCATTTTTATGCTCAAGAAATTTTCTACTTTTCAATAATCAGATTTAATTTATTAAAAAATATTAAAATTAAGAAACAGATATTTTTATTCGCTCATGGCTACCCGGTTTACTGCCTCCCAATCGGTTGAAATCGCTGTTCCAGAGCAGCCTATTCCCATTCAGCACTACTTACGCCAGCCTCAACGTCTGGTTAAGGCTTTGGCTGACAACAGTCGGATTGAGCAGCTTTCTGAGGAAGTATTTCGCTTGAAAATGCGTCCGTTAACTTTTATGTCATTGAGTATTCAACCTACTGTAGACATGCGAGTTTGGGCAGAATCAAATGGAATAATTAATTTGCGATCGCTCGGCTGTGAAATCCTGGGTTTCGAGTATATTAACCAGCGCTTTGCTCTCAATTTAAAAGGGCATTTGTCTCCTAAAGAGTCAAGTACTGGCACTCGCCTACAAGGAAAGGCTGATTTAGAAGTGTTGGTGGATTTGCCACCACCATTTTCCTTCACTCCTAAGCCAATTTTAGAAGCTACTGGCAATGCTTTGCTCAAAAGCGTCCTGTTGTCAGTCAAACAACGTTTATTAAATCAACTTTTGGCGGATTATCGCTACTGGGTGATATCACAAACCAAAGATAGAGGATTTGACAATGACAGTACTGAATTACCAATCCTGAATGCTGAGTAATTATTTAATCACTCAGCGTTCAGTAATTTGATTTGGCAAGGACGAAAAGACTGACGATGTAGGGGCGAGGGCCCATATTGTTGCAGAGCTAGCAAATGCTGCTGGCTACCGTAACCCTTATTACACTCCAGGCTGTACATAGGGTATTTTAATGCTAGACGCATTACCAATTCGTCACGCCAAACCTTGGCAACAATACTAGCAGAAGCAATAGCAAGCGATCGCTCGTCCCCCTTAACTATTGTTTGTTGTGGCAATAACAAGTCTTTGATTGACTGATTGCCATCAACCAAGCAAATTGCAGGCTGTACCTTTAACTTCAGTACAGCCCGCTTCATTGCTAATAATGTCGCTTGCAAAATATTTATCTTGTCAATTTCGGCAGTAGAAGCAAACCCAATTTTCCAGTCTATAGCCAGCCCACAAATTTGTTGTGCTAGCTGAGTTCTACGAGAACTAGATAACTTTTTACTGTCTTTAATTTTAGCTGCCATCAGTATTGGCAAAGCATGATCTGGTAGGATCACTGCTGCCGCCACCACAGGGCCAAATAGAGCGCCTCGCCCTACTTCATCCACACCTGCAACCAATCCTGGAATCCCTGACAAGGTAGAAAACTCCAGCCAATTGGATTGTTCCAAAGGCGTTGGTGACGTTTCTACCATAAGGCAAATTAATTATCCTCGATCGCTGAGGAACGACGACGGCGGCGACGGCTAGCAGTAGCGGCGCTGTTGGCATCATTTTCATCTGCGATCGCGTTGGCGGCGGAAGCTTTTGTAGGCAAGCTATCCGTTGGGCTAGCGGTCAACTCAGATGGTTCAGTTACCTCTTCTATCAAAGATTTTTGTTCTGGCTCAATAACTTTTGGGATTGGTACTTTGGTTGCAATTACTTCTGGTGTTACTTTTTGGGTAGTAGTTGATTCTGAGGTTGATTCGGTTGGAGCCGTTGGCATTTGACCAGGCTGAATCACGTTAATAATCACAGACTTGGTGTTTTTAACCTCTTGGTCTAGCTTCACTAAGGGAGATATTCCCATCAAAGCAAACATATCCTGTTCTTGAAGGCTCATTTCTACAGTCCTAATCTCCGGTGGTTCTACCACTGGTTTGACTGGGTCTGCCTTGATAATTTTAGTACGCTCTACAGTCCGCTCTACTCTTTCACTCCAACCTGGTTTACCAAGGGTGGGCGAGGGGAACTCTGGTGCAACTCCTAGTTCTGGTTCAACATCAAGGTCTAAGTCTGGCTCATTGACAAAAGGCAGTGGATTGGCTACAACCCGAGCTTCATCTTTCCCGTTTAACCCATTGATGCCAATTCGACTGCGGCGAGTACGGGTACGACGCTTATTATCATTAAGGTCTTGATAACTAGGATGATTGATCAGATTTAAATTGCTCAATTCTGAATCGCCGTCAAATGTTTCCCCAAATCCATCATAGGTTTCTCGTGGTTCTGGGATGCGGGCAGTCGGCTGACGTGGTTCTCGGTGAGGCATGGATACAAAACGCTCACGCTCACGCTCTGGTGTTTCTGCTGGTATTGGTAATCGGTTTTCGATTTCTCCAGGCAGACGCACGGTATGTCCTAAACCGCCACAGGTGGGACAAGTTTCACCAAACAATTCGTAAATGTTTTGACCCTGACGTTTGCGAGTCAGTTCTACTAAACCCAGTTCGGTTAATTGGGCAATCTGCGGACGAGCTTTGTCTGCTTTGAGTGCTTTATTAAAGTGTTCGAGAACTTGTAGTTGGTCACGTCGTGATTCCATATCAATAAAATCAACAACGATCACTCCGGCAATATTCCGCAGACGCAACTGGCGAGCAATTTCTGTTGCAGCTTCGCAGTTTGTCCACAAAACTGTTTCTCTAGCTGTTGCCGATCGCGTGAAAGAACCTGAGTTAACATCAATTACGGTTAATGCCTCTGTCGGCTCGATGATAATGTAACCTCCCGAAGGTAGGTCTACTCTCGGTTTTAGGGCTTCTCGAATCGCAGCACTGATGCGGAAATACTCTAGAATTGGGGAGCGATCGCGATGATGGTCAATCAACAATCCTTGCGGTGTTTGACCTCCACTCCAGTTCTGTAAGTACTGCTTCACGCGCTTCAAACCAGTACTGGAATCAACGACAATCCGGTTAACATCCGCGCCGTACATATCCCGCAATACGCGCTGAATGAAGTCATCGTCACGGTTGAGTAGTGCTGGAGCACGAGTGGAATGCGCTTCCTGCTGGATGACCTCCCATTGCTTTTGCAGCAATTCCAAATCTTCCATAATCGCTTCTTCGGGTTTGCCTTCTGCTTCTGTACGCACAAGCAAACCCATTCCCGCCGGTTTGACCAAAATTGCTAGTGCCCGCAAGCGGTTGCGCTCACTTTCACTTTTAATTCGTCGGGATAAATTTACGCCTCTACCATAGGGCATCAATACTACATAACGTCCAGGTAAAGTAATATTACCCGTGAGCCTGGGTCCTTTTGTCCCCGTTGGCTCTTTCATTACTTGCACCAAAACTTTCTGTTGTGGTGTTAGTAATTCTGTAATTGCTGCGGCAGTACGCTTTAGCTTCAATGGTCCCAAGTCGGTGACGTGAATAAAACCGTTGCGCTCTGGGTCACCAATATTGACAAAAGCCGCATCGATCCCAGGCAATACGTTTTCTACTACTCCTAAGTAGATATCACCTATTTGGTGATGACCTGTAGCAACAACTAGTTCCTGTATTTGATCTTCAGAAAAGACAGCAGCAATTTGGTGCTGCTCCGCGATGATAATTTGTTTTGGCATTCAATTTCCTCAAAATTGGCAGCACCAATAGGTCTGGAGGTTTGTTATACCTTTGTTGCCCCTGCAACCCTCAAAAGGCGCTACTGATAATAAAAATCGCAAACCTGAGCTTCTAAATTAAATAGCTATTGGCGCTCTTAAGAGCATTTTTACGGCGGATTATTCCAGAACATCTGCATGTTTAAGCAATTAAATCAACCGTCCGTGGTTGATTTATAATGCAATACCCTCAATAAAGAGAGTTCTGAGTTGAAAGTTCTGAATCCTGAGTGAGTTTTTAACTCAGGAAGCTTCATTTGAGAGTGTCCTACTGATGTCGTTAAGAAAAAGAAACTATTTCTATTTTCCATTCCCCGGATTTATCCTTAGGGTTATACTCAGCAACGCCAGCTGCTACCCTACTTTAAGCCGCGCTTTGCGCGTATGTGAACGTCTGCAAATTCGGCCTAACCGATGACAGTTGTTTACCCTACGGGAACGCCAAGGGCGAACAACTCTAGAAAAGTAGCTCACTAGCTCTTGGGCACTACTGTGGATTAAACATTCAGCAGTTGTTTAAAAAGCATGGATTTAGAGAAGCTAACCGAGCCTGCTGTTAATTACTGATTCACAAGGTAGCTATAGAGAGAGTGTGTTCTTTAACCTGCCTCAGTTTATCTGGGATATAAATCCTAGAAGTTGCACTCTAATATCTTTGCTTTCGCCCCCTGAACACCAGGGTAGTGAACCAGCTAATTCAATGCAGCGTCAGAAAATTTCTCTTCACCCCATTCTAACGCAACCTTGCTAAAAATCAATTCCGACATATGCCATTTTAGGACAGCTACTAGCAAGCTGCCCTACAGGGATTATACCCCTAAAATTAGCCGATTGCGATGGATGTGCAGGAGTTGAAATTCTACATTAGCCACTATCCCTAGCATAAACAGGATTTGTTCAGGACGCAATAGAAAACCATCTTGGCGATAGCTACCTACATAACGGATAACAGATATAGATTCTGCAATGCTTTTAGGGGTTTCTACTAATTCCAGTTCAAATAAGCGATCGCGCAGATTTATTAACTGGCTCTTGCCTGACTTTGTTGTATGCTCGTACCAAATCTCATCTTTTGCTTTGATGGTATCAATCCATTCTTGCCATTGTTGTATGGGTATTGTTTCTTCAAGTGCTGCTACGGTAATTAAATATTCTGCGGTTTCTAGCAGTTGGGTAGCTGCCGGAGTTTTTAAATCTATCTGCTCCACATTATATATAGGTATATCTGTGGGCATTTCCCTAACCAACTGTTCTCGAATAGTATCAACGGGCACTGGCACAGTTAACTCAAAATCCGCAATTTCACCACTACTAGTAGCCCCTAGAGCCAAAGCAGTTGCTAGAGAAATCCGCGGCATTGGATGAAACCCACCAGTGAAAGCTATCGGTAAGCCTGCTCGTCGCACAACTCGGTCAAATAGACGGATTAAATCTAGGTGGCTTACTAAAGCCATATTACCCTGTTTGCCAAACCAAATTCGCAGTCTTTGCGCCTTAGTTGTGTTGGGAACAAACTCGCCAGTAAATGTCGGGATAGCAGGTGGTTTAATGACGACGTTATGGCCAAAATCGGTTCCACATACGCCACAGTGAGAACAACCTTCAAAAGAGCAGTCAGGTACAATTGCAGCTTCTAAGGCGCGTTGCAAGTCTTCTTGGAGCCACTTTTTTTCAATCCCGGTATCAATATGATCCCAAGGGAGGGGAGTATCGAGGGAGTGGGGAGTTAAGAGTGAGGAGTTAGGATTTGGGAATTGGACATTTTCCGCGTCTTCCGATCTATTTTGATCTTGTGCCTGAAACAAATTCCATTCGCCATTTTCTATTTGGCGGTATTTCCAATCTAGATCGGCTTGGGCGATCGCATCTCCCCAAGCACTAAAAGCTTGATCTAAATTTTCATACCAGGAATCCATACCTGCACCCAATTCCCAGGCGCGACGCACTACTTTGCTCAAATTGCGATCGCCTCGTCCCACAAAATCTTCCATTGCCGAAATGCGAACATCGGTAAAATTTACCTTTACTCCCTTTATCCGACGGAATTCTTGCCGCAACAGGTTTTGTTTACGCTTAAATTCAGTGGTAGAAACTGAGTGCCATTGAAATGGTGTATGGGGCTTGGGCGTAAAGTTAGAAATCGTTAGGTTAAAGTTTAGAGGTTTTCTGCCCTTGCCCCGACATTCTCGCTGTAGCCAGCTGACTGTTTCCGCAATGCCCAAAACATCCCCATCCGTCTCACCGGGCAAGCCAATCATAAAATACAACTTGATTTTATCCCAGCCTTGCTCCCAAGCGGTTTTTACCCCCCGCAACAATTCTTCATTTGTCAAACCTTTATTTACGATGTCTCGCATCCGCTGAGTTCCAGCTTCTGGAGCAAAAGTCAGTCCACTTTGCCGCGTACCTCCAAGGATATTGGCAATATTCTCATCAAATCTGTCTACCCGTTGGCTTGGTAGAGTCAGAGAAATGTTTTCATTTTTTAAGCGATTTTTGATTTCCATCCCTACTGCTGGTAAGGACAAATAATCAGAACAACTCAGAGATAATAGCGAAAATTCATTGTAACCAGTTGCCCGCATTCCCTGTTCAATTGCTTCTACAACCTTATCGGGTTCTACATCCCGTGCTGGTCTAGTTAGCATTCCTGGTTGACAGAAGCGACAGCCACGAGTGCAACCACGCCGAATTTCAATGGTCAAACGGTCATGCACCGTTTCTACATAGGGAACTAGCCCAATGGAATATGCTGGTATGGGAGTTGCAACCCGTCGCAGAATTCGTTTTGGTACGTCTGGGCGACAAGGATGGACTGAGCCATCCTCTGCCATGTCGTAAAACTGGGGAACATATACGCCTGGTATTTGTGCCAAATCCAGTAATATATCTTCCCGACTCAATCCTGCTTGTTTGCCTTCTTCCAATACCAAGCCAATTTCTGGCAACAGTTCCTCTCCATCTCCAAGGGCGATGAAGTCGAAGAAGTCGGCGTAAGGTTCAGGATTCGATGTTGCTGTTTGCCCACCAGCAAAAACCAACGGAAACTGGAACTGGAGATTCGGAAATTCTCCCCCTGCTTCCACTGCTTTTTGCCTTTCTTTCCACGTCAAGGGAATCCCAGCCAGATCCAACATTTCTAGGATATTAGTTGCACCCAGTTCGTAACTGAGGCTAAAGCCTAAAATGTCGAATTTTGTGAGCGATCGCTTTGACTCTACCGCAAACAATGGCGTATTGGTTTCGCGTAGTTTGGTTGCCAGGTCTTGCCCTGGTAGGTAGGCGCGATCGCACAATTGACGCGGTTGGGCATTCAAGATGTTATAGAGAATGATGTGCCCTAAATTGGATGCACCGACTTCATATACTTCTGGGTAAGTTAATACCCAGCGTATTGCTGCCGTATCCCAAGCTTTGTGTACTGCTAAACGCTCATTACCCAGGTAACGTCCTGGTTTTAAAATATCCGATGTTATTAATTTTTCAACTGCAACAGCCACTGTGCTATCTTCTAGCTACCTTAATTACAGCTAATCAAACCCAACCTTAGCATTGAATTAGGTCTTATAACAGGGTTTATCGTTGCAACTTATAACTCCTTTACATAAAGTCCACTTCCTAAGCGCCTTGTGATTTTACATAAAGTTATGTTGCAGCCAACTCAACTTCACCATCCAATATTTCAAACACCCTATCGAGTTGCGTTAGTTCAAAAATAATTCTAATTGACGGAGCAACAGCGCAAAGTCGAAAACCCCTTCCTAAACTAAGAGCCAGCTTGTGTATAGCTAACAATGCCATCAACCCCGCGCTGTCTAACGATTCTACTGCTGCGAGGTCTACTACCAAGATGGAAATACCATTTTGTGCCAACGCTGTGGTCATATCTCGTTCAAATTCCAAAGCATTTGTAGCATTCAAATACCCTTGGGGGCGAATGACTGCAATCTTGGGATAGTTAAGCACTGCTTGCATAGTTACATCCTATTGAGAATTATTGAAGCGTCAAGCTAAGAATTATTTGAACATAAACTCTATTTTGTTGCATCGACCATATGTCTTAGCTCTCTTTGCTGAATCTTTATTTCTTTAGTATGTCTGTTTAAAGATTGTCATAATTCCCGATTAAAGTGTGTTTATGTATACTTTTTTTTTATCTCAGTTCAAAAACAATCAACATAGACAGATTTAGAGCAGGCAAATTATCAGTAACCGTGCTGATAAAACTTGCTTAGTCTACAACTGAAAGCTAATTTAGCTAAGTCTTAACGGTAAGTTAAATCTCCCACTTTAGGGTTGCTGATGGACTACAGCAGAGTCATAGCGAATTATCTATTTATCTAACTTACCAGTGATATATATCACTAATAAGTTATGATTTGAACACTCCTTATACTTAGGTTTGTCTGGAATAATTAATATCATATACAGTTGGTTGATTACGTATGAGAACTCAGTACGCTATTCGGAAATTGGTAGAAAAAGCTCTTGACATCAAAAAACTAACTCCTGAGATAGAGAATGAAATCAACTCAGAACTAACAGAACTGGGTTACATTTCTGACGTTGACTACGAAGCTCTGGAATTATTAATGTCGGAGATGGATGCTGGTAGAGTTAAGTTAGTTCCTAGCTTGGGATATTTCTAATTGCTTAGACATAGAGGGTTATAGCGTATCTCTGTTGGATGAGGTACACGTATGAGACTGAGAAGCTTAACTCAAGCTTATTGACTCAGCACTCAGCACTATCTTGGTATGATTGCCAAAGTTGGTGAATAAACTGATTAAGTTGCTGCTTGGCGGCTGAGTCGGATTCACTTTTTGGTTCTTTTGCTAAAACTTGGCTCAATAAGCTAATTACTTCTGTGTCTAATGCTGGTCTAAATAAATTGGCAGGCCAAAGCAGGTCAGATGCATCTCGCAAATCAGTAATTAGCGGCGATTCTTGAATGAAAGTAACCATTAACAAAGGACGTACCCAGCACAACTGACGGGAAACTACAAATTGAATGACTTCTGCATACAGATTCCTGTCGCCATGCTCTAAAGACACAATTTGTCCTGGTTGAAGAAAATCTAGGCTAATGTCCATCATTATGCAGTTTGGGCAGGGACAACGATTATTTTGCAACTTCCTTAATTTTAAAAGTGAGAATGCGCTACTTTTAAAGGAAGCCTCTGTAACATTAAGGTAGCACTCTCACAGCAACCATGTCTTAAGATATGTACTTCACAAGTGGCTACGCAAAACTAATACGATCAATCCCTAGCAGCAAAGGGTTTTTTTAGCATAGTATCTGAACAGAAATACTATAGAATAGGTGAATAACTGTTAAGCGATCGCTACACAGACATTTTGTAGTAGTGAATCAACAAGAAAAGAGCAAAGAGCCGTGTCAGTTGAAACTATTCAAAAGCCTTCCACAACTCGTAAGCTAGCGCCTCGGTATCGCGTTTTGCTCCATAACGACGACTACAACTCTATGGAGCATGTTGTGCAGTCACTAATAGCCACTGTACCGAGCCTTACCCAACCCCAGGCTGTTAGCATCATGATGGAAGCCCATACTAACGGGCTAGCTTTAGTCATTACTTGCGCTCTGGAACACGCTGAGTTCTATTGCGAAACCTTGATAAGTCACGGTTTAAGTAGCACAATTGAACCTGACGAATAGTTATTGGTCATTTGTCATTGGTCATTTCTCGAAATTTAAAGTATTGACTAGTGATTGGTGACTTACTTGGTATGAAAGAAAACTTTGTCCGTCTAGCTGAACGCCCTGCCCCTATCAGGCTGGGTTGTTTTATTTTGGCTTTATTACTGCTATGGTTGCCATTGGCTACACCAATATACTTACTAGTGGATGATTCAAACTTAGAAAGTATATTGACATTGGTATTATTATATGCGGTGTTTATTTTTATCCTGAGACTATGGGGTAAATATGTCTACCAGCAGCCCCAAATTCTGCGGCATTATGGCTTAGAATTCACGCGACAAAACGGCGTAGATTTGCTGCGTGGCTTGGCTATGGGAATAATTAATACTCTGATAATTTTTGGGTTACAAGGTATTTTGGGTTGGTTGGTGTGGCAGCAACCGAAAGTTTTTTTGCTAAAAGTAATTTTAGAGGGTTTACTTGTTGGCTTAGGTATTGGATTTGCTGAGGAATTGTTATTCCGAGGCTGGTTGCTAGATGAGTTACAACGAGATTACAAGCCGCTTGTGGCAATGTGGACAGATGCAATTGCCTTTGCTGCATTACACTTTATTAAACCCTTAGAGGCAATTATTCATACACTGCCGCAATTTCCAGCTTTAGTACTGCTGGGGTTAACGCAAGTATGGGGAAAGCGTTGGCGTAAAGGACGCTTGGGTTTTCCAATTGGTTTGCATGGTGGTTTAGTTTGGGGTTACTACATTATTAATGTGGGTAAATTAGTAAAATATTCTGGTCAAGTTCCTGATTGGGTAACTGGTGTGAATAATAATCCCCTACAAGGAGTGATGGGGGTGTTGTTAATGAGTGTACTAGCTTTGTGGATACGAGGGCGAACAGTAAAAAATTAAAGATGGGTAATGAACTTGTAGAAAAATCAAATATCGGCTAAAAAGAAACTACATTAATATTCTATTTAGGCAAAGTGTCAGAGTGTAGCCAAAAGGCTTTTAGAGATTCAACATCAAACAAATATTGACGGTTAAAAATAATGGATTGTAGTCGTCTGGAATATATCAAAAATGTCAATGATGATGAAGCTTGGGCGTATGAAGGCTATCCTATTGGAGCTTACTTTCGGTTAAACTTTAAAGAGAGTAAAGATACAAGTGTAGATACTCACACCTTTAAATTACCAAAAGGATCTCTGATCATCCTTTCTCAAAGGCCACCTGGGAACGAGCGATACTTGACGCACATAGTTGAACTAGTTAACGAGGGAAGTGAAGATAAACCTCAACGCGAAACAGGTACATGGGGTATTTTCCAATGGGTTAAGGTTCATTGGATTGCTGATTTCAAGAATCCCAACGGTATTCCTCTTGATCAGAAGGAAATGAGAGCCGATTGGGGTTGCTATGACACTAAAGCTAAATTGTTGTCTAGTAAAAACTTGATGGATCAGTGGGGTAGTATCGATAAATTAAGAGCGCATTTAGAAAAAGTCTTTAATTAAACGATCGCCATAATTCACCTTGCGCGATCGCACCTACGCCACATTTTTGACTGAGATAATTCCTTCACCACACCACTGGATCAGTAGCCATCTGTCAGAATCTTTATCCAGTGCTGGCTTGAGACGGAAATTAAAAGCCTCTTGCCATACCTCTACTCCATACTGGGATACAAAATCTGCCTCCAGTTCTTTAAACTGTTCCCATTGCCGATTTGCGATCGCAGCCAACATGGGAATGATTGCGGTGATTGAGACTTGTGCAGCGACGAGTGTCATTCTGGGTAGTCCTCAAAAATACAAAGAATCAACATAGGTAGTGTTTTGGTGCAATCTTTACCCAAGCGTCTCAACCACTGTCCCCACCACACAAGCTTTATTCAAATTAACGCCGCTCAAATTTGCACCTTCTAACTCTGCACAGAGTAAATTCGCTCCCGTCAAATTCGCCCCTGCCAAATTCGCCCCTCGCAAGTCAGCTTCTTCAAGGTTTGCTTCACTCAACAACGTCCCTTGCAAATCAGCGCGACTCAAATCTGCACCTTTGAGATTTGCCCCTGTGAGGTTTGCACCGCGCAAGTCAGCACCGCGCAAATCAACGCCTTGCAAGTTCACATTCATCAAATTAGCACCACTCAAGAAAGCACCCGCTAATGACACATCACTGAGTCTTGCTCCCATCAAGTTAGCACCACGCAAGTTACTACCCCGCAAGTCAGCGCCTGTTAAATCTGCTTGCATCAGGTTTGCTCCCATCAAATTTGCCCGCAAGTCAGTTTCTTGGAGGTTAGCCCCCATCAAATTCGCCCCCTCCAAATGCCCGCCTTCGAGTTTGGAAGCAGCGAAATTAGTGCCAACAAGGGTAGCACCAGCAAGATTAATGCGGCTTAAATCCAGTCGAGAGAGTTCCTCGTCTTCTAAATTCGCCCCTGGAAGTTGTTTGAGTTTTCCTAATTTAATGGCTTCAATATTCATGTAAAGTAACTACCAATCTCCTCACTTATCTTGCTGTGACTATCCCATTGGGAATCAAGTATCCAGATGCCAGCGCTGACTTTGGGTGTCATGATGGCTAAGTCAAGTCCCTGTTGTAAACCCATAACTAACAAAGCCAGGGTATCTACAAGTTTAGGGTCAAAGCGGGTAGATTGTTGCTGTCTGCACTCATCTAAAGCTTGAGTAAATATTTGCTCCCGGCTTTGATTTGACGATTTTCGCTCATTGACTCGCCACTGAAAGTCTGCCAATAATGCCAAAATTCTCGACTCTAGGGGAATTTCATTTCCAGCTAAACCTGCTGGTTCCCCTGTCCCATTCCACCACTCGCTTTGATGAGTAATAATTTGAGCGACTGCTCGTAGTCGTGGCATTGTTCGCAATACTTGCGCCCCCGGTACTAAGGGACAAGTTAAGGGACAACTGGGAGCATCTTCTTGGTAACGTATGCTTATACCGTCACTGAGTACGCTTTCTGCTTTCTGTAGCGGATCTATGCGATGCAACAGAGCCGCTAGCCGCAATCTCTTAATCTGCCATGCGGGAAGATCCAAAAGCTGGGCGATCGCTTCAGCAAGAGCTACTACTTCCGCAGCTGCCATTGGATTGTTGACATCTGCCATATCCATCAGTTGCGCCATTCGCAAAAAGGCTTGGATTTCGTTGGAAACCAAGTTGCGATCTAGGGTTTTTTGGTGAGACGCTGTTGGTACGGATAAATTATCTTGCCCAGTCTGAAGGTAATCTACTACACGGGAAACAACTGCACCTAAATTTTCTGATCTGTCCATTGACGGTACAATTTGTTGTTTATCGGCTGTGAGTTTTTGGGCCAGTTCTGGGTTGTATTTTTTGATGTGAGCGATCGCTATTTCTGCTGTCTCTTGCACTAACTCTGGCTCAAATGTCCACAAGCCATAGAATTTGCGCTCTAAATCTGATGTTGGTATTCCAGTGCTGCCATAATCAGCCTCTGATAATTCTTGACAAATTACCATTGCTGTATATTTAGGCGATAAAATAATTAAGTGCCACTCCTGAGCAACTGCATCGACTGAATCTAATGCCACTAAGTCTACATTGGGTAAAAGGCTTGTGGGATGTTCAGCAAAGCCGGATTCAGCAGCAGCCATAATGACAATTTCTCTGCTGCGCTGGGCGATATCTGCATATCGCCCGGCTTCTTGTAGATACCATTTACCCTGTTGGAAGGCTGAGATTACTAAGGGTGTACCGTCGTCGGTTAAGATATGGTCTTCAAGAGCATGACACAGGGCAACTAAGGTATTTTTGTAGTAAACACCAAATCGAATTGGCCTGGTGGTGTGGCGATGGGCTGCTTCTAGCTTTTGTAGGATTGAACCTTCTAACATGGGATTGGGTGAAAATAACCGCAGAGGGAGAGTGATTAGGGTAGGGGTAGGCGCGAGACAAGGAGATGAAATTTCCTCTTGTCTAATTCTGCAAATTTTATCAAACAGCTGCTAACTGTTTGTCTTTTGTCTCTATTGGTGCAGAAAGTGCTGCTTCTAAGTCGGCACAACCTAGCTTTTCTTCTAAGATTTTCATGACTTCGCGTCCGAAATCGTTAGGGTTTTGTTGCCAAGCTTGCAAGCAGACTTCTCCAAAGAATGAACCAAGAGGTTCAGGATTCCAAAGGAGCTTTTTGGCTGTCCACGGCATCAAACTCATTGGATCATATCCTGGTTTAAGGATGCCTTCTTTGAAAGCGTATTCTTCTAAATGGGTATGGGGTTGTAGTCCAATAAAGAAGATAGCCGGTTCGACTTTATCAGCACCAAAAATCCGTTCTAGTTCCCGGTGGTAGGCGATGGTTTGGCGGATAGTTTCGGGACGTTCGTCAATGACGTTAAAGGAGTAGTTGACGGAAACTAAATCGTTAAAACCAGCTGCTTTTAAATCGCGGCAGTTTTGCAAAACGGTTCGCAGGTTGTACCCCATCCGCATTTTCCGCACGAGTTCCTGAGAACCACTGGTAATCCCAATTTCAAAGTAGTTCATCCCGGTTTTCGCCATCAAGTCGCACAACTCTGGTGTCAAGTTGTCGGCTCTAATATATGCTGCCCAGTGGATATCTGTCATACCAGAATCGACGATTTTTTGCAATAGTTCTATGGCATCGTCGATAAATTTTCGCGCTGGGATGAATTGGGCATCGGTAAACCAGAAGTTGCGAATGCCGCGATCGTATAATTGACGCATCTCAGCCACTACTTCATCTGCTGGGTTGATGCGGACTTGTTTACCTTCAACGACAGTGTAGACGCAATAACAACAGTTGTGAGGGCAACCACGCTTAGTTTGTACACCTATATAAAAATCTTGCTCTTGCAGGTAAAAGTTAAATTCCGGCCAGATGCTTTCGATATAGTCGTAGTTACAAGCTGTTTTTTCTAGTGGCGTGGGTTGTTCGTGAATTAGCCTTTCCCGTGGTTGAGTTTCTCCCGCAATGTAACAGCGTTCATCTCGAAAATCTCTACCACCTAACAGTTTTTCTAACAGGGTTTCCCCTTCACCCACAGAAATAATTGTCCCTTGGGGTAAGCTTTTACCCAACTGTTCATAAAATACACTGACCGCACCACCACCTACAACTACACGGGCATTAGAATTATATTTTTGGGCACGCTTTAAACCACGTTTTATTAAGCCCTGATTGCGCCATAACTCTACATAGTAAGCGATGAAGATCCGTAAACCGCCTAATCCCCCGCGTAGTTTCAATAGAGGATTCTTAGCGTAGTAAAATTCAAAGGCGTTTTGTAGTGGGTTACCACCACGTCCACCAACTGGAGCATAAATTTGTATATCTCGCCAAGAAAATACTAGCAGTGTCGGTTTAAATTCATCGATACAACGATCCAAGGCGGAACTGTAATCTAAAGGTGGCACTGTTCCTAAATCAAAAATACGCTGTTCGATATTAGGAAACTGTTTGTGGACGTGATCGCTCAGATAAACAACCCCAATGGGAAAGATAGGGTTACAAGGAAGGCGAACGTAAAGAATTCGATTTTCCATCATGGGTATTTTGACTTCCATCTTGCCAATCTTTGGGGAAAGCGAGATAAATTCCTGTTTTAAAGTGTGTTTTTGTTTTGACTGCTTTTAATCTCTTACAATCTTGCTTGACATTGAAGCCGATTATTGATATGCGTAAATTTTTTCACAGATGTACGAATCAATAAAACTGCTTTGCATACCAAAGGCAAGAGATCAAGAGAAGCTTTATGAAGACATTTTTCATATAGCTTTACGATAACATCGAGTTCATTCATTAAGCGATGATCCCTGGCTTTTAATCCTGCGATCGCTAAAAAACAAAAATACACTTCTGAACTAGCTCCAGCTAAGGGGATCTTCGCCATAGCTACCCTGTAATTATCCGCCTTCAGAAAGTTAAAGATTTTTTGCGGTAAATTAAGAACTTAAAAATGTTCACATAGTGTAAAATTGCAGAGAAAGCAAAAATATTTACAAAATTTTCACAACCTGAGTATATCTTTAGGTATAAATAATCTACAAAGATATCAGTTGGTAGTCGGAGCTACAGCAACTGGGGATCAGGCAATGCTAGGCTTGGCTAGTGTAATGTAAAATTGTGGCGTAAAGCTCCTCAGCAGTTATGGCTCAAATATTAGATCCTCTACCACCTGAGCAATCGGGAAAAATTCTCTGCTGCTACATTAATGCCACCAGCAAAATCCAGATAGCTCGCATCTCCAATATTCCGAACTGGTACTTTGAAAGGGTTGTTTTCCCTGGACAACGTTTAGTGTTTGAAGCTCCACGAAAAGGTCAAGTGGAGATTCATACAGGGATGATGGCAAGTGCAATTTTATCCGATAAAATTCCATGCGATCGCCTAATGCTTGACGAACCCAGCCCTTATGAGCTTGATACAGACTCATCAGATGGAGAAGGCCTTATTAATACCAGAGCTATGGTGCAGCAAATTAATACAAAAATCGGAGATAGTACAAAACCCTTACAAATTGTTGGTTTAGCATCGGTTGATTAAAAAAAAATTTAATACATTTATAGGGTTGCTAATTCAGCAGCCTTTTTTGTTTATTATTTATTGAGAATTGGGCATTGATAAAGAGGCAGAGGGGAAAATTCTTCTCTCTTGCTCCCTGCCTCCCCTGCTCCCTCATCTTCCCCATCTCATTTACAATCAATCTTATGAATCTGCCTTCATTTCTTTGGTTGTGGAAAATAGCCGCCTGGTCGATGGGGCTATCCCTGCTGGCATACCTGATGTTAGCAGTCACCGGCGTTTGGATGTTTCGGGCGAGAACTTCGCAGCAATTTCCTTTTACTACCCCATTTATGGGCGGACATCAAGGAGTGCGATCGCTCCACTATCTAATGGGCATCAGCATGGTAAGTTTAGTGCTACTATTGCTAGCGGTCGGCATTGTTGGCACTCTCGGTCATTTTGGCTCCTTGGGTCACTCATCACATTTAGTTGCTGGATTGATAGTAGTAGGATTAGTTTTACTATCTGCTTTCAGTGCGACGCAAATTAGTACCGGACGACCTTGGGCTAGACCCTTACACATCGGCGTAAATATTATTTTATTTATAGGATTTGCCTGGGTATCCCTTACTGGTTGGATTGTAGTGCAAAAATATTTACCCTAAAGAATTACGAATTACGAATTATTAAAGTGGCATAGCTTTTGCGCGACAAGCTAAGTAGGACATAGACCTACCCTACAATGAAGAAAAGCATTGTAATTGAGCCGTGACAGCAACCTCAGCCAATATTTCCGCTTCTGTTTTTCGTCTGTCTCCTTTGATTCGGATAACCCTGCTGAGTCTATACATAGCACTCACAGTTCCATTACCCTTCTTATCGCAGGTAACAGCTGCACCCGTACCCCCAGAATTATTGTGGATAGGCATTAGCATCGGCTTAGTTGCCTTATATGCTGTATTGACTGAACAAGTAATAGTAGATGAGCAGGGAATTCAGGTTACCTACCCCGCCTGGGTGCCTCACTTTTTTCGTAAAGGCTGGTTTTTACCTTGGTCAGAGGTGAAAGAGTTAAAACCCCGCACTACTGGTCAAGGAGGGCTAGTTTATTACTTCCTTAGCCAGGATGGGAAAGCTTATTTATTACCGATGCGTGTAGCTGGATTTGCCCGTTTCGTGCAAATTGTCCAAGCAAAGACGGGCATTGATACCACAGATGTTCGGCCTTTAGCACAGCCGTGGATGTACTTGATTTTACTAGTATTCACACTGCTATTATTATTGGTCGATGGCTGGGCGATCGCTACAGCTTTAACTACCAGACAATTAACTTAAAATGGGCATGGGGCATTGGGCATCCCCTACCTCCCCTGCCTCCCCATCTCTCCACTCCCTATTCCCTACTCCATTGAATACAGCAAAAGCCACACTCAGGCTAGAGCAAGTTAATCTGTTTACAAGGCTGAAAACCCAACTTCCAGGCAATCAGCAAGGATACCCCATATTGCAAGATATTTTCCTGGAGGCATTACAGGGCGATCGCATTGCAATTGTAGGGCCAGTTGGCGCTGGTAAAACTTCGTTACTATGCCTCCTCAACCGCCTAATTGAACCCACAAGTGGCAAAATCTATTTAGAAAACCAAGAATATCGCCAAATTCCCGTCATCCAGCTACGCCAGATAGTGACGCTTGTATTGCAAGAATCAAAACTTTTGGGGATGACAGTTGGGCAAGCCTTGGCTTATCCTTTAGTCTTGCGTGGTTTGCCCAAACAGACAATTCAGCAACGAGTCACTCACTGGACAGAACAACTGCACATTCCCAGTGAATGGTTGGGGCGAACAGAGGTGCAACTTTCTGCCGGACAACGACAACTAGTAGCGATCGCTCGTGCCTTGGTTATCCAGCCTAAAATATTATTATTAGATGAGCCAACCTCTGCCCTTGATACTGGTACTGCTTCTCATCTAATGCAAGTCTTAACCCAGTTGAGTCAAACTCATCAAACCACGATTTTAATGGTAAATCACCAACTGGAACTAGCCCAAATGTTTTGCACTCGGTTGTTACATTTACAGCAAGGTCATTTATTGGCAAACCAAAAAGTCTCTGAAATAAACTGGGTTGAATTACGAGAAAGTTTAATTCAAGCAGAAAATCAAGACGATTTTGGATTTTAGATGAGACAGCAATCAGGAGTAATCTTCTTACTCCCCCTCACTCCAATGCCCTATGCCCAATGCCGCATCAAACTTGACTAGTACTAAGTGTTGAACGTTGATTATTAAATCTTTCTCTAGGTAACTTTGTTGTTTGTGATTGTGAAATATTGGTATTCAAAATTTCCATATTAAAACGGTATCCTACATTGCGGATAGTTTGAATCAAGTTGGGTTGACGAGGATCAAGTTCAACCTTTTTCCGCAGCGATAAAACGTGAGTATCAATGGTACGAGGGTTATCGATAGCGTCAGGCCAAGCACGGCGCAGCAATTCTGACCTACTCAAAGGCACTCCCCCAGCTTGTGCCAAAACGTACAGCAAGCTGAATTCTTGCGGCGTTAAGTCAATGAACTCCCCCTGGAAGCGGACACGGCGCTGAACTAAATCAATTTGCAAAGTGCCATAATCCAAATAAGCTGGTGCTGTAGGTGTGCGCTTCCGACGAATCAGTGCCTCTACCCGTGCCAAAAATTCTTGCATCCCAAAAGGTTTGCTTAAATAATCATCTGCACCCGCCTTTAAGCCTGCGACGATATCACCTTCACTATTACGGGCAGATAGCATTAAGATTAGAGGCTGCTGCTGACGATGCAACCAACGACAAAACTCAATGCCATCACCATCAGGCAGGTCTGCATCCAAAACTACCAGTGTTGGTTGATGACTTAAAAATACTTCCCTTGCTTGATAAATACTGGCAGCTTGATGCACACGGTATTCCAGTTGTTGCAAGTGCCAACCCAGCAACGACCTCAAATGGGGATTCCCCTCAATGATTTCTATACAAACCGAACCCACGGCGGCAAGACCCCTTAGCGTCGATGACTCTCAAAGTAACAAGCCCATCTCTAAGGTTTTGTAGCCTTTGTTACCTCAATTGCTATTAGCTTTACATTTCCTCATAGAAATAGCGACAATATCTTTAATTTGTGCCTTGCCGAGGGCGATTAGAAATATTATTAAATTTTTATTAAATTTATCGAAAGTGTTGTTAGACTTATGAAAAGTTCTTTTACCTTAACATTCTGCTTTTAGATGGATATCATCTACCAAAAAACTATAGCCTAAGCAGCTAGCTATTACCACAATAGTTTTTTAATCTGATGCTAGTGGATTATATCTTGCAGAAATTACTTTCTCCACCCACGAATATATCACCAATGCAATCGGGGTGTTGACTATGAAAATCATAGAAATAACTTAGCAGATAACTAGAATCGATGTTTTCTGGAATAGGATTAAGGTAGATTGTAGTTGCCAGGAGGGTACTGCCCAAAGTAGATGTATTAAGTTCTAGTTAATGCCAAAGTGAAATTACACTTCACATTTGAGCGTGAATCATTTACAATTCTCATTCCAAAGAGATTAATACAGCAGTTATGCTCCAAGACACACAAACCATCCGCTATTACCAAAAACTCACCGACGCCTTCGTCGAGTTATGGAATCGCGGCTATCGCACTGATGATATGCGGATGTATTTGGATGGATATCTAGCCGCACTACGACATGGCAATATTCTTGAACCTATTCTGATTCATCGCTTAGAAGAGGAAGCCAGCCGCTACTTGTACGATGGATCAAATTTTGAAGTGCCGCAACCACAGCCACTACGCGATTATTACTAAGTACCATTTATCTGGTAATTGATAGTAATCGTTAATTACCGCAGATGATCATAGCATATTATCTGTATGGGTCAACTAGTGCCGTGGTGTGAGATTTTGGAGATATTGTATTGATAAAACCTATCCCCTCAGTCCTATATTGGTCTTGCCAATGCGACTGAGGGGATTGTTGACTAGCGATGAAAAGAGTTCCAATATAGCTCAAGTATTTTTATTCACAAACCCAGTGAAGGAGGCAAGAGGCAGGAATTTAGAACAGGATTCAACCCCATCTAATTCCAAGCCACCAAATCGGAGATTTTGGTGGCGGAATTAAACCCCTGCTACCTCTGGTTGCAGCAGTGATGTTCTTCTAAGAAAGCGGGAAGCTAAAGCAACAGGTGGGTGGGGCCGAATCCCCATCTGAATTATCTCCCTTGCTCCCTGCTCCCTTGCCTCTTTCTCAAGGACATTAAAAATGGCAAATTGCCTTGATTGCGAAGCGCAAATTTAGCAGTATACCCTCTTGTTTGCCTAAAGAGAGATTACGAAGCTAGTGCTACTTCTACCTTTTCCTGCAATTCACCCTTTTGGTACAGTTCAATTAGGATGTCAGAACCGCCAACGAATTCACCATTGATATACACTTGGGGAATTGTCGGCCAGTTAGAGTATTCTTTAATTCCCTGGCGAATTTCAGAGTCTGAGAGAACATCAATTGTCTCGAAGGGAACTCCCAAGGTATTGAGAATCTGCACAACGTTGTTGGAGAAACCACATTGGGGCATTAACTTGTTTCCCTTCATGAAAACCATAATCTTGTTCTGTTGTAGCAAGTTATCAATTTTCTCTTTGAGTTCTGGCGTCATGGTATTTGTGTTTCCTATGTTACATTCAACGATGACGAGTGAGAAGTTAAAAATTTATAACTTCTAACTCCTAATTCCTAACTCTATGTTTACGAAGCTGGCGTTGCTTGCCAAGATTCAGGAGTATATGTTTTTACTGCCAAGGCATGAATTGCTTCAGTTGACATAGCTTGCCCCAAAGCACCATAAACTAACTGGTGCTGTTGCACTAGTCCCTTACCTGCAAAGTGCGATGAAACTACTGTTACCTGATAGTGGTCACCGCCACCAGTCAAGTCTTGCACCTGAACCTGGGCGTCTGGCAGTTCCGCCTTGATCATTGCCTCAACCTGCTGCGGACTAATCATCGCTATTCCTGAAAAAACTTACTTTTCTATTATTAACAGATATGGAGCAATGCCTGTGCCAAGTTCAGGTTTTGGCAAGGCTAGAAATAAACGCACCTCTGAAGTGGATTTTTGAGGACGCTGGCTCAAAGCTACGGCAGATAATCCTATCCTAGCACTGGAGACGTTCTCAAGCTGTTGCTCAGAGGGAGGGGGAGATGGGGAAACAGACAAAAAAAATTTAAGGGACTTCCAAATAAAAAAATATCCTATCGCTTTAAGGGCAGGGGGCAGGGGGAGGGAAAGTCGTAGTGAAGTTCAGAAATTGGATAATTTATTTTTTGGAGTTCCCTAATCCTAATTTATTTTTTTGGTGATGAGGAAGATGAACTACCACCTGCTGTAGGAAAGGGAGAATCAACAAAACCCAACTCAAACAACTGTTGATAAGCTTTTTTGCCTAAATCCCGTGTCGGGTTTTGACTCTTAATTATTTGGATCAACAATGGCACAGCTAATTCTGGCTGATTTTGTGCCCGATGTACTAATGCTAGCTGAAAGGTGGCTTCATCTCGCTTTTGGGCTGTTAATAGAGCTTTTTGACGCTGAGAATCAGAAACTCTATTGTCAATTCCCGAAAAGCTAGAATTTAACTCTTGATAAAAATTAGATAGCTGATTATAAACCTGACGTGCTTCTTGCAGTTTCTTTGCAGCTAAGGGGTAGTTTTGAGTAGAAACGGATTGTTCTGCCTCTTTCATGAGGCGATCGCCACCTTGAATACTCAAAAGACTGTTACTTTGGGTTATGGGGCGGAGATTATTGGGAGCGTTGGGATCAATGGGTTGTGGGCTATTAGTGCCTGGTGACTGTGATACCTGAGCATTCACAGGTGATAGCAGGCTGAGGACTGCTATGACTGATAAAAAGGTACGACGCATCAAGGTAACAGCGACAGCAGTGTTCATGGGGTCAATTAGTTCAACAACTATACAGAAAATTTATGGAAACTTCGGGTATCTTAACTCTGTTTTGGTCTTGGACAAAGCAAAGCTGCATTCTAAGTTTCTTTGATTTAGACTGAAAATCGGTTTAGTAGAGTTCCCATTGCCCCTGTATACTAATTAACTAAAATCGTCGCTATGAGCGATCGCGTTAGTTCCTCTGATTTTTTAATCATCGGGTTACCAGCAAGCACTCTGGGAGTAGTTTGACAAGGCGTTGGCGAAAAGTTGATTTGAGAAAAAGTTTTAGGCTGCTTCACCATTCGTCCTGCTACCGACTTCCCCAATAATTATCTCAGCTTAAGTGAGATATTTGGCACGAGAATCTTCCCAAAGCACTGCTTGACGCTTCCAGGGGGCGTGAAACGCCATCGCATCAAACCGGTTGAACATGGCGAGCTTCCCAGTCTGCGCTTCCCAAAATTTTGTTTTTATTCAGTCACGTTTACAAAATCAAGGAAAATCCAAGGACTTTCATTTAACTGTCTGATTAAATAGTAGAAATATTTCTCATCGACTAATTCAATACTTTACAGACAATTATTAGCTATTGGCTCAAAAAAATGCCAATTTGGCTGAATATCCTCTTAATAGAGGGTAATCTATATATACATCCTCAATCAAAGGTTGCAAAACAGCACTAATCTTTTGTGACTTACTCAGGATGAATATAACAGTTAGTGATTAGTGTCAAACCTTGAAAACGTGCAGTTTCTTAATCATGCACGGTCAATGGTCAATGCTTAAGAGCCAGTCTTAGAACTCTTAACGCTTTACAAGATCAAGAATTAGTAATTTCTGCAAATGCGCGATTAGTAATTTTTGTTTCTTGATGGCTTAAATGTTGCAGTGCCTTTGCTAAATCATTTGTGATGCTTTTGGCATCTTGTTTTATACAACCACTCATGTAATCCGCTACTTTGATTGGGGAGCCAATGTCAATACTCACATCTGTACCCCAATTTGGATAAGGTTGGCTATAGTTAATGCCTACGGGTATAATTTTCACCCCTAGCGCGGAATAACTAGATTCAGCACTCAAGGCAAGACGAGCAATTCCCGGCTTCAACTGGTGAACTTGGCCATCACGAAAAATATTACCTTCTGGAAAGATCACCAAGGTTTTTTTCTGCTGAAGTAGCTCAACTCCATGCCGCAGCGTGCTGATTGACGGATGCTTAGAATTTACAGGAAACCCCCCCAAACGTTTGACAAACCAGCCTTGCAAACCTTGGCATTCGTCAACAGTCACCATAAACCGCAGGTCTTGTTCTCCTCGACAATCAGCAGTAGCGTAGGGTACGAGCAATGCATCCCAACGCGCCCGATGAGTAGGCGCAAGGATCACAGGCCCAGTTGTAGGGATATTTTTTTGTCCGGTTATTCTAATTTGCCCAAAGAATAATGGTAATAGGCAGTGACGACCTAATAAATATGCTAGAGGACTTAACCAAGGAGAAACCCTTGAGATAGTACCAGTCACCTGATTATTTGCTGGGGTGTGCTGGCAGGTATCGGATGAAGAGTAAAATTCCATCATGACGGATGCAGCTGATTGACGGGTAAAATTTAAAGAAAAGTCTGATTAGTTACACCGTAGATTCTCTTGTGTGACTTATGTCGTATTAGATGGACAGTTTTACCTCTGTCCGTTAGTTTACACTACGCCGTTTATTGGCAAACCAAGTCTGTAATTGTTCACGACAAGCTGACTCTAGAACGCCTCCGATTACTTGTAAGCGGTGATTAGAAGCAGCGCTATCGGGGATGTTAATAGCTGTACGAATGGCGCCAGTTTTTGTATCGTCTACTCCATACACAAGTAGTCCTAATCGCGATTGGACGATCGCACCTGCACACATCGGACAAGGTTCAAGAGTTACGTAGAGGGTGCATTCATTAAGATGCCAGTTTTGTAAATTTGTTGCAGCTCTTTTGAGAGCGAGAATTTCCGCATGAGCTGTAGGGTCTTTGTCACGCTCTTTTCTATTTTCTCCTTGTGCTAGCAATTTGCCTGTTGAATCAATGATAACAGCACCTACAGGGACTTCACCTGCATCACCTGCTACTTTTGCTAATTCTAAGGCAGAATTCATCCATTGTTGATGTATAAGATATTCTGTGTATTTAGTTAGCATATTCTTATCAATACAAAAATTTTAAGTTCTGCTCGTCTTTGGACGGGCGACGTCCATCCTACAAAAAATAAAAAGTATATAGCCCCCAGGCTGAGAAGCCTGGGGCTAAATAATTCAAAATTCCTAAATTTATTTAGCAAGCCAACTGTTGGAGATTAATTTTATTTCTAAATAGCGGCTTGGGCTAAAAGAGGATCGAGTTGATTTTGTGTGTCTAGTTGATAGAGATCATCACAGCCGCCAACGTGCTGGTTATTAATAAAAATTTGCGGTACAGTACGGCGTCCGTTAGCGCGTTCTGCCATTTTAGCTCTGGCTGCTTCATCGCCGTCAATTTTATATTCGGTAAAATTTACACCTTTCCACCACAGCAGTATTTTGGCACGAATGCAGTAAGGACAAGTTTGCCACGTGTAAAGCTCAACATTGGCTTTGACTCGCTCTGGATGGCGATTTAATAGGGGATTAAGAAAGTCCAGCATATTTTATTAAGCAAGGTTTTAACTATGTCTCTAGCCTAGATCATTGCTGGCATTGCTTACCGCATTGGGGCTGGAACCCATTTTTGAAAACCTTCTAAATGATTCCAGTAAGCTAAATATCCAGTGAATGCCCAAATTAGAGCGGCGACTATCAGCACAGCTACACCAATTAGCCGCCAGGTGCGGTTAGTTTTCCAATAGAGAGTTGGCGCTGCAAAAACACCTCCTAAGCCAGTTAAAATAAAGCCGATTCCAGACAAAAGCGGTTGGCGTGTCAAATTCAAGTTGATGATGCGGATACCCACTACGATCGCAACTGCACCAGCAAAGAAACCGTAAATTGCTATTGTCAATAAATCCCAACCTTGAGCCAGGGCGATCGCAGCCGCAATAAACAAGATGCCAAATAGGATACTTGTCTCACCAAAGGCAATGTTAAAGCTACCAGTAACGGGCCAGGTGAAACTCATGTGTAACCCAGTTGTAAGTGCGATCGCACCCGTAATTCCAAACCCGGGAATCCACTGTCTTTGATTAGAACTATCTATACCCCGATACACATAGCCAGCCAGTAGAAATAGCCCAGCTACCATATTGATCAACATGAGTGTGATGTAGTCGATAAACATGATTAACCTCTTAATTTGACAAGCTATTTACTCTGCGCTTTGTTTTTCAGCTTTTAGTGAATTCACTAGTTTTTTTTCTTTATTATTTTATACCTAAAGATCAACACTCAAGAAAAGCAATGTTCTCGATATACACTGCTACGTATTTATGCCAGTTCTTAACTTAGTGACTTTTAAATACGCTTTATACTGGAGTAGCGAGGAGTGAAAATGAGGATGTATTAACTGGCACTTTTATAACGAGTTAGCAGTAAAACTTAACTTTCTTCCAGGTGTATCCGCCCTTTGGTAGACTTGAAGACTGAAATAGCCAGATAAAGCGGCAGAAATTCAAGCAGTTGAGAGGGCAGACTCTGTGGAAAATACACTTGGGTTAGAGATTATTGAAGTAGTAGAGCAAGCCGCGATCGCATCCGCAAAGTGGATGGGTAAAGGCGAAAAAAACATCGCTGACCAAGTAGCTGTGGAAGCTATGCGGGAGCGGATGAATAAAATCTATATGCGTGGTCGCATTGTGATTGGAGAAGGCGAACGCGATGATGCGCCTATGTTATACATCGGGGAAGAAGTTGGTATCTGTACTCAACCAAATGCCGAAGCTCTCTGTAACCCTGATGAACTAGTTGAAATTGATATCGCCGTTGACCCCTGTGAAGGTACAAACTTGGTAGCTTATGGACAACCTGGTTCAATGGCTGTCTTGGCAATTTCTGAAAAGGGTGGATTATTTGCTGCTCCTGACTTTTACATGAAGAAGTTAGCAGCACCTCCCGCAGCTAAGGGCAAGGTAGACATCAACAAGTCAGCAACAGAAAACCTCAAGATTCTCTCTGAGTGTCTAGAGCGCTCTATTGAAGAACTCGTAATCGTGGTCATGAAGCGCGAACGCCACAACGATTTAATTAAAGAAATCCGTGAGGCTGGAGCCAGAGTCGCCCTAATTTCAGATGGTGATGTGGGTGCAGCTATAAGCTGCGGTTTTGCTGGAACTAATATCCACGCGCTGATGGGTATCGGTGCGGCTCCTGAAGGTGTAATCTCAGCAGCAGCAATGCGTGCTTTGGGTGGACACTTCCAAGGTCAACTGATTTACGATCCAGCAGTAGTCAAAACAGGTCTGATTGGAGAAAGCAGAGAAGCCAACATTGATCGCTTAAAGTCTATGAATATCAATGACCCCGATAAGGTCTATGATGCTCATGAATTGGCATCTGGTAAAACTGTTCTGTTCGCTGCTTGTGGCATTACCGGTGGTAATCTGATGAATGGTGTACGTTTCTTCAACGGCGGAGCAAGAACTCAAAGCTTGGTAATTTCCAACCAGTCGAAAACGGCTCGATTTGTTGATACAATTCACATGTTTGGTGAACCTAAGACTCTCCAACTGAACTAATTTTTAGGGAATGGGGAATGGTAAAAGTAGGGGCGAAGCATTTGGAAATAAATCTTTCTATAAAATGGGAAATAATTACGAAAATGCTTTACCCTTACATGTAGTTAGTAGTTAGTAGTTAGTGATTAATAGTTGTTTGTTGCTGGAATAACTACCAACCAATAAACAAAAATTCCCCATTCCCTATTCTCACTCAATGCCCTATTTTCAACTACCAACTAGTAACTACGATTTAGCAAATGAATATAGCAGTGGTGGGGTTAAGCCATAAAACAGCCCCAGTAGAAGTCCGGGAAAAACTGAGCATTCCAGAACCACAAATTGAAAGTGCGATCGCTCAACTGGTCAGCTATCCTCATATTGACGAAGTTGCAATTCTTAGCACTTGTAACCGCCTAGAAATTTATATTGTTACCAGTGAAGCAGACCAAGGTATTCGAGAAATAACTCAGTTTCTTGCGGAATATAGTAAATTGCCCGTGCTTTCTCTGAGACAACACTTGTTTATGCTGCTACATGATGATGCGGTGATGCATATTATGCGGGTAGCAGGTGGTTTAGATAGTCTAGTACTCGGAGAAGGTCAAATTCTGGCTCAGGTGAAGACTACTCACAAACTGGGGCAGCAATATAACGGTATAAAAACCATTTTGAATCGATTATTTAAACAAGCGCTAACAGCTGGTAAGCGGGTTCGCACTGAAACTAGTATTGGTACTGGCGCTGTCTCTATTAGTTCGGCAGCTGTAGAATTAGCACAAATAAAAGTCGCAAATTTAGCTGCTTGCCGAGTGGTAATTCTGGGCGCTGGTAAAATGTCGCGGCTATTAGTGCAACACCTACTTTCTAAAGGTGCTGTGGAAATTAGTATTGTAAATCGCTCTCGTGAACGTGCCCAAGAATTGGCGAAGCAGTTCCCTGGCCAACCTATCCAGATTCATCCGTTATCAGAAATGATGACTGTAATTGCCGATAGTGATTTGGTGTTTACAAGTACTTCGGCAACGGAGCCAATACTTGACCGTGCCAAGTTGGAAATGGTTTTAGAAGTTCAGCGCTCTTTGATGTTATTTGATATTTCTGTGCCGCGTAATGTTGATGCGGATGTAAATGAATTAGAAAATGTGCAGGCGTTTAATGTGGATGATTTGAAGGCTGTAGTGGCGCAAAACTACGAAAGCCGTCGGAAAATTGCACAAGAAGCCGAGCGACTTTTAGAGGAAGAAGTGGAAGCTTTTGATATTTGGTGGCGCAGTTTAGAAACTGTTACCACTATTAGCTGTCTGCGAAATAAAGTTGAAACCATCCGTGAACAAGAATTAGAAAAAGCTTTGTCGAGATTGGGTTCGGAATTCGCTGAAAAACATCAAGAAGTGATTGAGGCATTAACACGGGGAATTGTCAATAAAATTTTACATGACCCGATGGTACAGTTGCGATCGCAGCAAGATGTTGAAGCCAGACGGCGCTGTATGCAAACTCTGCAAATGCTGTTCAACCTGGATGCAGAGGAACAATTTAGTTAAATTTAACAACAAAATCCCCGGCTTCTGTGAGAAGTTGGGGATCTGAGCTTTCAATTAGATATACTTCTAATTAGATAGATGTCTAATTAGAAGTTAGTTATGCAACCAGAGCAATTTAACATCTTACTCCGCTTTTTCAAGGCATTAGCGGATGATAGCCGATTGAAAATTGTAGGTATCCTGGCGAATCAGGAGTGCAGCGTCGAAGAATTGGCGGCATTACTGCAACTTAAGGAACCAACGGTATCTCATCATTTAGCAAAACTTAAAGAGCTAAATTTGCTGACAATGCGTCCTGAAGGTAATAGCCGTCTGTACCAGTTGGATAGCGAGGCTTTGCAAAGCATCAGTAAGGAAATTTTTACACCTGAGAAGATAGCATCCTTGATAGAGGATGTGGATACTGAAGCTTGGGAAAGCAAAGTGTTGAAAAACTATTTCGAGGGCGGATACCTTAAGGAAATCCCCGCTAGTCGTAAAAAGCGTCTAGTAATTCTCAAGTGGTTAGCAAACCAGTTTGATATAGGAGTCAACTACCCTGAACGCCTGGTAAATGATATTCTCAAACGCTACCATCCCGACTGCGCCACCCTGCGACGGGAGTTCATTGCTTGCCAGTTAATGCAGCGAGAAAATGGGATTTATTGGCGTACAACATAGATTATGAAAGTTATGTATTAAATTTCAGTGACAAGGAGATGATGGATGTTAGTGGATGGATGCCTTGCTTGCAGTGTACTGGCTGGAAAAATACAAGCACCTGGTGGGGTTATTTATGAAGATAATTACTGGGTTGTAGAACATTCTTTGAATCCTGTTTTGTTACCAGGATATTTAATTATCAAACTCAAACGTCATTGTAAACATTTAGCACAACTTACACCAGAAGAAGCAAGTGCATTAGGGGGAATTATCCAAAACACCTGTTCAGCACTTTCACAAGTAGTTAAACCCGCTAAAATTCATGTTTGCTCGTGGGGGGAACAAGTAAAGCACATCCACTTTCACATTATTCCTCGTTCATCAACTATGCCTATAGGAAATCTTAAACTGTTAATTTATCTACGAATAAAAAATTTACTCAATCAACTAGGTTTAGGCAAGTGGGTAAGTGATGCCGAGGCAGCAGAAATTAGCCAAAAACTTAAACAAATACTTTTACAGATTTAAACGTAGATAAATATGATCTATGACAAATTAATATAGCAGAATTCAGGAGCGGAGCCGGAGACGCTCCGCCTCCGGTCAGAATGGACTATACCCGGCGACGCTAACAGAAGTAAAACAGTCTCTATGCCTGGCTTTGAGACTTAGCTTATGTACCTCACCAGCTTGAAAGGCGCTGTATCATCAAAAATTTTAGCCGCGCAATAACCGCACAATCATAGGCCGTATATTTATGCAATTAGAAACACAAAAATTATATTACACGCCTGAAGAGTATTTAGAAATTGAAGAAAAGGCAGAATACAAAAGCGAATACCGTGATGGAGAAATTGTACCGATGACGGGTGGCACTACCAATCATAATAAAATTGCTTTGAATTTAGCTGCATCCTTAAAAATTGCTTTAAGGCGTAAAAATTATGATGTTTATATTGGTGATGTGCGTTTGTGGATACCCCGTTATCGGCAGCATACGTATCCCGATGTGATGGTGATTGACGGACAACCTATTTATACAGGAACCAGCACAACAACGGTTATGAACCCGATGTTAATTGCTGAAGTTTTATCTAAATCGACTAAAAATTATGACCAAGGCGATAAGTTTCTTTATTATCGCTCTATTCCAGAATTCAAAGAATATATTTTAATTGACCAATATCAGTACCATGTGATGCAATATGTAAAAACTGCCCAAAGTCAATGGTTATTTACTGAACTTGAACACGAATCTGCAACTTTATCACTGCAAACGGTTGATTTTCAAATTGAATTGCGCGACCTTTATGAGCAAGTAAATTTTGCAGAAAATAACGAAGATTAAAAAATAAACCTCGGTTCACGCCGGATACTGGTTTATCCAACAAAATTAGCTTGAAATTGTTTAGCGAGTAGCTACCAAAATCCTTCACTAAATTTGTGTTTCTTCCTCGGTAAAGATAGGAGACCACAATTCAGTAACGGGTAATTCCCAACCAGGAAAAAGTTCTGGTATCCTTAAAATATCGCCATTTTGTAAAATTGTAGATTCGCCTGTAGAGCGATAAATTGTAACTGTCTCTTCATCAGTATCAATCAAAATCCCGACAACTGCTCCTAGTTCTATAAATTTCAGAATTTTGGCTGCTATAAGTTTAATTTTATCGCTCTGAGATTTAATTTTTACCACCAAGTCAGGGACAAGTTCTCCGAAGTAACGAGGACTTTGGAGAAGTCGGGAAGCACGAACAAAGGAAACATCGGGTGCTTTGAGGTTTGTATCTGGCATGATGAAACCGCCAGCAGAATCAAATACTCTTCCCCAGCGACGAGGATTTATCCAAGCAAAGAGAAAAGCGATGAGACGACTACTGATTTCGCTGGATACGGTATCTGACGGCCCCATAATTGAAATTTTCCCATTTTCGAGTTCCATCTGGTAATCTAAACCTGCTTCAGTAAAAGCGGTTTGAACTTGCTCTAAATCTCTGACTGTCATCATTGACATAAAAAGCTTTTTCCACTGAGATATATAACTCGATTTTAACAAGAGCCAAATTTCCGAAGATTTGACACCGTGTGTGGCTTTCTCTCAAACCTAAGCCTTATAACCGTTCTCTACCAGCGAATCAGAGCAAGAATAAAAGCCTCTCTCTTTGCGTGGGAGAGCTTTGGAACACAAAGCCAATTGCATTCTATTTTCCCAAATAAGCTTCTAAAACTTTGGGATTAGTTTGAATTTCTGCGGGTGAACCGTCAGCCAAATTCTGTCCTTCGGCAAGTACCCAAACACGATCGCACAAGGACATAATCACATCCATATTGTGTTCAATAATCAAAAAGGTCATCCCGTCTTGGCGGTTCCAAGTGATAATGCGATCGCAAATATCATCAATCAGTTTCGGATTCACCCCAGCAGCTGGTTCATCCAACAAAATTAACTTGGGATTAGTCATTAACGCCCGTCCCATTTCCAGCAGCTTACGTTGTCCACCAGACAAGCAACCAGCATAATCGTGTGCTTTTTTTGCCAAGCCCACTGATTCTAATAAAAACATTGCTCGCTCTTGCAGTTGCTTTTCTTCCTTAGCTACGATGTGTGGTTGCAACTGCACTTGCCAAAAGTTCTCACCCGTTTGTTTTTGCGCCGCCAGCAGCATATTTTCTAACACTGATAACCGCGAGAGAGTTCGTGCAACCTGAAAAGTGCGGATTACTCCTTGCTGGGCGATTTGATATGGTTGCAAATTATGAATCGGTTCACCGTCAAAAATCACTCGTCCCTTATCTGGGCGGATGAAGTTTGAGAGTAAGTTAAATAAAGTAGTTTTACCAGCGCCATTGGGGCCAATCAAGCCCGTAATGCTGCCTTTAGCAACTTCGATTTTGGCCTCATTAACTGCTTTGATACCACCAAAACTTTTAGAAAGTCCAGTGGCTACCAAAAGGGGAAGTGGCGATGGCTGGTTATTTACCAAGAGTAAGTTCCTCCTTTTTCCCTAGAATACCTTGAGGTCGCCAAATCATCAGTACCATCAGAATTAGTCCGATTATCATGATCCGAAATGCACCCAAACGCGCTTCATCAAGGGTAACGATTCTGGGTAAGACTTCCCGCGTCAGCGCATCGTAAGCAAAGAAAATTACTGCACCTAAGATTGTGCCAACATTACTACCAGAACCGCCTAAAATCACCATAATCCAAGTGTCAAAGGTAATCTGCGGTTGAAAATTATCAGGATAAATCGCACTGAGTTGCCAAGCGAAGAAAGCACCAGCGATACCTGCGATCGCACCCCCTAACATGAGAGATTGTAATTTATACCAAAAGACATTTTTCCCCAGCGCCTTGGGAATTTCTTCATCTTCTCGGATGGCTTTGAGAATTCTACCCCAAGGCGATCGCACCAAAATTTCTAAGCGCCAGTATACAAATGCTAAAACCAACAGCAACACCAGCATTAAACCAGCTTTTGGGTTGTAATTATACAGTCCGATCACCCCAGAAATATAAATCGCTGCTGCCAAAGCTGCTAACACAATTCCCACTCCCAAGCGGGATATAAATTCTTGTTTGCTAGTTGTCCTTTTGCCTAAATCAGTAGTTCGAGATATTTGGGTGGTACGAATCCATCGCCACAAGGAAAAGAAAGTTACAGCAGCTAACAGTGTCAAAAGCCCAATCATCACAAATCTGACCAACAAATTCGGCTCTGTGGATAGGGGGATGGGGTAACTTTGCACACCAAACGCCCCAGAAATCCAGGTGTCACCTACAGGTAATTCCTGATTATTTACTATCAAACGAATTAATTCGCCCGTACCAATGGTGACAATTCCTAGATAATCTTCCCGTAAGCGTAGAGTTGCAAAACCAATTACCAAACCCAATAAGGCGGCGACAATTGCCCCAGCTATTGCCGATATCAGTAGGGGGACACCCTTTAAGCTTAACAATACGCTGGTATATGCTCCCAGAGTCATGAAAGCAATATGACCAAAGTTAATTAATCCCGTAAAGCCCCACTGTAAATTGAGTCCTAGAGCGAATAGAGCAAAAAGTGCTGTAGAAATTGCTAAGAAAATGAGATAGTCAACCATATTAAATAGTTATTTGGGCATTGGGCATGGGGCATGGGGCATTGGGCATGGGGCATGGGTTATTTCCCTTGTCCCCCTGCTCCCTGCTCCCTGCCCCTCTGCCCTCTTCACCAGGCGAATAAATTTTAGCGTAGCTTGAGCGTAGCTAATTTTATGGGAATACTACTTATTGTTGGTGTCTGCTGGTAGGGAATAGTTGACCTATGAATTTGCTGCGACTGAGGATGCATCATTTAATCGAGCAGTTAGCCGATGAAGATTTGCAAGATATTTGGGATGTTCTGAAAGCTTTACATTGTGACTTTTATATGCTCAAAGCGATACAACAAGTTAAGCGATCGCAGCAACCGTGGGATATCTTAACCCATGAAGAAGCGATACGACTGTTGATGTTTTTCTAATTCAGCAGCGCTTTCTTTTCTAGTGCCAGTGACCCCGCAAGTTTTGGTTAAGGTAACGCCTAGTGAGTCTGGAAATGCGCTATGCAAGGTCTTTTTTGCTAGACCTGAAAAATTTAGAACCTGCTGCCTACGAGCGGGTGCATGATTTTGTCTTTATTGAGTTAGCCCAAAAGTGGCAACTGAGTGATCTAAAAGAACTGCGACAGCTTGATGGTGAGGGCATTTTTCACCGCTTCACCTTAGATAATTACCTGATTGGTATAGAAATCAGGGGTGGAATTGTGAAATTTCTGCGTGTCATCCCAATGCCAGATGTGTGAATTGAGGAGCTAAGGGAACACTTAAAACTGTAAACTGTATAACGCTAGGCAGGGATCGCTATAACCTTCCATTAAACTGGTTTTTGAAAAACACTTTATTTGAGATTTCCCTATGGATGCTAGGGCACTTTGGCAACGATACCAAAACTGGTTATATTTCCACGAGGGATTGGGACTGTACTTAGATGTGAGTCGAATCCGGTTCGATGATGCCTTTGTGGAATCGTTGCAGCCGAAGTTTGACAAAGCGTTTGCGGATATGGCTCAACTGGAGAAGGGTGCGATCGCAAATCCTGACGAGAATCGCATGGTTGGACACTACTGGCTGCGAAATCCTGATTTAGCGCCAACTCCAGAACTTACACAAGAAATTGTCCAAACCCTAGAACAAATCGAAGCTTTTGCAGAAAAAGTCCAAACAGGTGCTATTCATCCTCCCAGAGCCAGCCGCTTCACGGATATTATCTCCATTGGCATTGGTGGTTCCGCCCTCGGTCCCCAATTTGTCGCTGAAGCTCTCGCTCCTGATTTCCCGCCCCTGAAACTTCACTTTATCGATAACAACGATCCAGCAGGTATTGATCGCGTTATCAATCATTTACGAAATAGCCTTGCCAGCACCTTGGTTTTGGTGATCTCCAAATCTGGAGGAACACCGGAACCCCGCAACGGCATGATTGAAGTTAAAAAAGCTTACGCCGGACACAATTTAGAATTTGCTCAATACGCGGTAGCAATTACCAGCGTTGACAGCAACCTCGATAAACTAGCCAAAGACGAAGGTTGGCTGGCTAGATTCCCCATGTATGACTGGGTAGGAGGACGCACCTCAGAAATGTCTGCTGTGGGGCTAGTACCAGCCGCATTGCAGGGCATTGATGTTCGTGCCATGCTAGATGGCGCAAAAGAAATGGATGACGCTACCCGCGTCTCAGATGTGAAAAATAACCCAGCAGCCTTGCTTGCATTGTCTTGGTACTTTGCTGGTAACGGAAAGGGCGAAAAAGATATGGTTGTCTTACCTTACAAGGACAGCTTATTTTTGTTCAGTCGCTATTTGCAACAGCTGGTGATGGAATCCTTGGGCAAGGAAAAAGACTTGGATGGTAACGTTGTCCATCAAGGAATTGCCGTTTATGGCAACAAAGGCTCAACAGATCAACACGCTTATGTCCAGCAGTTGCGTGAAGGTGTAGCGAATTTCTTTGCTACCTTCATCGAAGTGTTGGAAGATCGTCACGGCCCATCCACTGAAATAGATCCAGGAGTTACATCAGGCGATTATCTTTCCGGTTTTCTTCAAGGAACCCGACAAGCGCTTTATGAAAATCACCGGGATTCGATTACAGTCACGATTCCCCAAGTTAACCCCCGAATTGTAGGGGCATTAATTGCTTTATATGAGCGTGCTGTTGGTTTATACGCTAGCTTAGTTAACGTCAACGCCTACCATCAACCGGGCGTAGAAGCTGGCAAAAAAGCAGCCGCCTCCATTCTCGATTTGCAAACACGAGTGGTAGCAGTGCTGCAAAAAGAAAAAGCTCCCATTTCTCTTGATGAACTTGCAGAGAAAGCAGGCGCATCAGAGCAAGTTGAGGCAATTTACAAGATTTTGCGTCATATCCATGCCAATCACCGAGGTGTGGTTTTGCAAGGTGATCTTCAGAAACCCGGCAGTTTAACCGTTTCTGCTAGCTGATAGCTCTAGTCTAAACATCACATTTTGTTCATTAATTGTTGTATCAGCAACAATTTTTTATTGTGAAGCATCCTAGATAGAAGATATTTCTTCAGTCTAGGATGCTTCACTGTATAATTCGTAATTCGCAATTGAAGGACAGAGGAACTAATTGCTTGCCCTAACATAAAGTTAAGGCAGCATCAATTAAGTAGGATTAATACTATGGCTGAATCAACTGCAAAACAACCTGCACGTAGAGGCAGAATTTTTCCAGAGCGTACTTTACCACCAGAAGAACTTGCTAGACGCAAAGCTGAAGATGAATTATTTTATCGGCGTTGTCGAGCAATTTTTGAGCGTGTGCGTCCCGATTTGATTAAGGAACACTATGGCTGGTATATTGCAGTAGAGCCAGATAGTGGTGATTATTTCATTGATGAAGATATAGAAATAGCTAGCCAGAAGGCACGCACTAAGCATCCAAATGCTGTACATTGTATGTTTTGTTTGAATGAGACTGGAGCCACTGGCACAATATGATACAGGGGTTTTTTGGCAGCAATGGGCAGCTATTTTTTGAAATTGATTTGATTACATCTGAAGGATTAAATCTACCTGTGGATACTATGTTAGATACTGGTTTCACAGGCTTTTTAGCTATTAATAAACAAGATTTAGATGGTTTGGACTGGCAATTTATTCGTGGTCAAGAACTACGAACGGCACAGGGTGAAAAAATTTTTGATTTATATTTAGGTAAGGTGCAATTGAATAAACAGGAGTATGAGATTCCAGTTTTTGCAGGTGACGAAATTATAGAAGTTTTGTTAGGTTCAGAATGGCTAAAAATTTTGCCGTTGGTGGCAAATTATCAGGCTGGTATATTAACTTTGGGATAACTGCGCGATCGCACTTCAGTTATTTTTAAACGAACCGCATTCGCGTAGCGTCTCGTAGAGAAGAACACAAAGAGCGCGAAGGTGAGAAAAGAGATATATTGTACTATATTAGTTAATAGGTAAATCGCGGAGAAAGTAAAAGCGATCGCTATTCCAATCACTGCCTTTTATTCGTCCTAAGTAGCCTGTTAAAGGTGAAGAAAGTTCAATCAGAATTTCGTGCATTTCTACTGTTTTTATTGGCTGTGGCGGATGTGAGCCGAAATACGCACCATGTAAAGCTTCAACACCAGCATATTTTATACCTGAGTTTTCTAAATAGTTTTTGACAAGCTGGATAATGTGCGATCGCAACTTAATCTCTCTGTCAGCTTTCTCGATATATTCATTAATTTTATAGTCAATTTGTCCAGGTTCTAAATATTGTTTTAATTCTACTAAGTTAATAGCACCTGGATATTTTGCTTTTAATTCAACAAGTTTTTGTAGAGTCATTACATTTATAATACTGATTTTCGATATTTCAGCAGATTCTTTCAAATTTTTAGTTGGGTTACCTGGGCCAATAATTAACCTTACAGCTTGAAGATAATTTTCTTTTAGATGCCTTCTACCAATCCTATCTAATTCTTCTACGGCACGATCAGGAATGCTTTTACCTGCTTTACATTCGCAAACAAGAGGATAAGGTTGTGAGCAAAATAAATCTAAGCCACCTGCACCGCCTTTGTAGTTTTCTTCAACTTTGAATCCTAAAAAATCAAGGCTACGGCGTGCGATGATTTCAAAATCTGTACCAGCTTGATAGTTGCTTTTACCCTCGTCTTTTTCGATGCTGCGATCGCCCAATTTTGCAATATTATTTATCCAAGCTAAATCTGGATCGGTTTGCTTAATGAGCTTGTCACTACTCCAACCCAGAAATATTTTGATATCTTCGTCTAATTGTTTCGCGGCTGGTTGGCTAATGGTAAGGGATGCGATCGCACTCTGCAATTCTTCTAATTCAGGATGTAGTGGGGGTTCTAGCTTTTCTAACTGGTGTTTGCGTTGGGCGAAGGTGCGATCGTTTAATACAGGTTTGGCTTCAGAAACGATCAGCGAAGAGATTAAAGGCCGAAACTGAGGATTTTGGGATTGCAAAAGAATCTCAAGCGATTGAGGCAGGAGATAAACACGTAGGTAAGCCAGAACAAGATGAGGTCGTTGCCCGAGAGTTTGCTGTAATGCTTCTTTTGTCCAGATTGTTAATAGTGATAAACGATCCAAGGATTCAGGAGGGTGCAAAATGCACCCTTCACACCTAGCCCAAGCTTTAACCACAACCTTTTCACAACCTTGCTGGGTTAAAGCTGTTTGAGCAATAGATAAAAAACTTGGGTGATAGTATTGCTTATAGGATTGTAAGTTAATTGATATATCGGTTGGATAAAGGGCAAATTGCCGCCCCGGATTAATGAATGTTCGGGGCATTGTGGCAATCATTCGACCTTGTATTAACGCTTCAACGTCAGAAGCTGGTAAAGATAAGGCTGTGTCAAGGACAACTGATTCGCTCATGTTTAATTTAACAACTCACTCAGATCCTCTGAGTCGTCTGTATCCTCCATAATGGATGGGTTAAGGAAGTCATTTAATAATTCTTCTCCCTCAATAGTCTCCTCATCGATATAACCAGAAGGATCACTCAAAATTTCTAGAAGCAAAGGATTTTGACGAGTAAACATCCGGGAGAATTCCATAACTTGTTCTTCGGTTAGCTGATAGCTTTCACGTTTCTGATAAACAGCATTAAAGTAAATTAGTTCTTGGACTTCCTCAGCTTTTAGATCCACATGTTCTCCACCAAGTTCTTCTACAAGTTTTTTTAGATAACTATAAGAATCCCAATTTTTTTGAATCTTATTTGCTTTAGAGCGAACTAAACAACCTCGCGTTATATCGAATGTTTGATATTCAATTAAACGCCACATTCCTGCTCCTACTGCTCTTCCATGTAAGTATTGGAGAACAGCAACACCAATTTTGAAACTTTTGTCTTTCTCTTTGCCAATTACTTTAAAGCTTATCCAACCCTGATTTATTGACTTTGGTTCAACGTCAGTAATATCTTCGATTGTTAATTTTTCTAGCTTTTCCCCTGTAGAAGTTTCACATTCTAATGTCTGACCTTTTAAACTCTGAAAGCCAAAACGTAAAGCATCGATAATTAGGGAGTTATTTTTTTCATCTAGATAATCACCATTATCTCCCTTACTTTCTCTTTCTAAAGCCAAATAAAATCTTTGCAATGGATCTTTTGGTAATATTTCTTCCTCAACCTTAAAGTTTTCAGCACACCAATTCAAAGCTTCCCTTACAGTTAGTCCGTTCTTCCCATATTTTCTTAGTTCACTCTCTTCAAATGGATAAAGTGGATGATGAGGTTTTAAGTTATTTACTTCATAAAACTCTTTTAACCAAAGTGTGACTAAATCAACCATAGAATCACTACCAAGAGTTTTTAAATCTATTGGTTTTCGTTGCGTGTATTTTGAAACTCGATCAGGTGTACCGCCAGGCATCAGATCCACCTTATTTGTCCACGTATCAGGCAACATAACTGTGAGAATAACAAGACCTCGGCCAAGTGCAGATGGTTCGAGAGTATCATGTAGACGCTTCACTAAATCAGCAATTACCTGTGGAGTCGTTAAGCCATCATTATTGCAATTGTTTTCTACATCTATTTCATCAAAACAGATGACAACTGGGTTATAGTAATTCACCAAATTCAAGATTTGCTGAATATTTTTGAGGGCTTCAGATTCCCTATCTTGACTAGCTTTACTGGGATTGGGTAATCCTAACTCCTCAGCATTAGAGGTTGCTAATTCATCACCAGATAACCATTTAATTGCAAAAGATGCTTGAGTTTCTGAAAGTGTCCACAAAATAGCCCTGATAATATAGGGATCTGCATTTGGTTTTGTTTTGAGAACTTCTTTGGTCAGCCTGTCCATCAAATTTTTGTTTCTAGCTGACCAGCTTGAACATACTTTATCAAATCTTTCAACTAGTACCTGGGGAAAAAGACTTGGAAAATTAGAATCAATAGCTTTAAAGCCTTCATTTGCCATAGCTGCCGCGACTTCCCGCCACTGCATCACACCTTGACTACCAGTATTACTGAGACTATCTGTCAAAGTTTGTTGGAACTGGTATTTAACTAGGTTTAAATCTGTATAGTTATTAACACCTGCATAAATGAACAGAGCAGTTCCATTGGTTTTCAGTCGATGGCGAATGCGACTAAGGATGTGAGTTTTACCCACACCCTGTTGAGCTGTTATCGCAATTGATGTCACTTTCTCTTGAGTAGATTGGCTAGTACGCACCAAATCAATTGCCTGAAAAACTGCATTAGAAGCGTGAGCATTTAAAGTTGGTACGTCGGGGAATCCCTTCCCCCATACATCTTGTTCTTTGACTATGCCAGCGTTGATAAATGGATTATGACTTCTGATCGCGGCGTTAAGGGCTTCTGTTGGAGAGACGGCTAAACTGTCCATAGTAATTTTGTCTGAGTAAAAAGCTACATAAGGATTCGGAGAAATTTAGGAATTTAAAAGTTTGGTGTAGTAACGCAAACCACCACCAGGAATTGTTATTGAATCATCACGCTTGTCTGGAGTGATATCTCGCATTTCTCCTGCCATCAGCTGCAAAACATCTTTTTCTTGCATTTCCAGCAGCCAATCATTAAACTCTGTACGACTCACGCGATCGCCAATTCCTCTTCTAATCCGATAAATTGGCACTAGATTATTAAAGTTGTACTCATAGTTCAGCTTGTCGTAGACTTCCAACGCCACTGACTTAAACTCGTCATAAGATGTGATTCCTTTAGAAAGCTCCGCGATCGCACTCTTCCCATTAACTGGTACATCTGCACCATTTACCGCAACATCAATCTGACTAATCCACTTCACCAACGCATTCGCCGCCCAAGTTCCAACAATCGTCCCTTCAAATTTAAAATCAGAACTTCTCAAACCCTCACCCAATACCTCTAAACCCTTGCCAGATGTCAGAGAGTACCCCTTTTTGGAAATTGCGATCGCACCCTGATTCTGTAATTCCTCGAATATGCCCTGATAATCTGCTACCTTCTGGTTTTTGGATACAATTCGGTCGTGAAGTTGACGTTTGTTTACTTCCTGCTGCGTTCCTCCCAAATTCCACAAAGCCAAAAGGAGACGAGTTCTAGTTTGGGCTGTATTTTTTGATGTCATATTGAATGGATTTTTTTGGCAAAGATCATCATAGTAACTGTATCTTTCTAAATTATTTACCCCGAAAAAATAACCGAGAAATTGCTGAATATTTCAGCGTTTGGGCTAAATTGATTAATCAAAAAATCAATAAGATATTTCCTTCGGATGAATGCAGTTTCTCTCGAAGGCAGGATGTAATATTTGAGAAAATCGATCATCATAACAGTGAAACGCTGTAGCTGTGCAGTTGTAAATTGAGTGGTATATGTTCTTTCAATTCCAGGTGAAATAACAGGAATTCCAACTTTGTATTTGCAACAGCAAGGCTTTTAGTAAATACAGGTGATGACGAAATCCGATGAACATAGTATATAAAGAACGTAAAATAGTTTCGCGTCTATTAGCAGTGCTACTTTCCGCATTGCTAACCGTACCCTTGCTGAGTAGCTGCGGAGGAGGTTCCAAAACTGCTACGCCACCACCAGTTGATGATACCGTTGGTAGAACAGTGAGCGATCGCCAAACCGAAGCTAAGAAAGGATTGGGTACAGGGCAAAAAGTGGCAATTTTGGCGGGAGCTGCGGCACTTTATTACATGTACAACCAACATAAGAATGCTCCAAAAGAAGGAGCGCAAGGTAAGTACTATCTTTCTAAGAACGGGCGTGTATACTACCGCGATGCTGAAAATCGCGCTCACTGGGTAACTCCACCAGCAGAAGGAATTCGAGTACCAGAATCTCAAGCACAACAATATCGGCAATTCCAAGGCTATAACGGCAATACTTCAGGTCGCGATCTAACTGGACTAACTTCATCCGCAGCTCCAGCACTTTAGATAGCGAAGCGTGTGTAAATAAGAAAGCGGGTTTCCCGGAGGATAACGCCGATCGCGCACGTCGGAAACACTAATTTAAATCAGGAGACAGATTATGGTAGATGACTTTTTGCGAAAGGCGAAGGATCTCTTCTTAGGAGGGAACGGCGATCAATCTGAAGATGCTGAATACCGTGGTCGCAATGTCCGCCCAGCCAGCGAAGACCCCTACGGCGACCCCGCAGATATATCTTCCTACGGTGATGTACGTCCAGCCAGTGAAGACCCCTACGGCGACCCCGCAGATATATCCTCTTACGGCAACCTTACTCCAGCCAGCCAAGACCCCTATGGCGACCCCGGAGATATAGCGTCTTACGGTAATGTACGTCCAGCTAGTGAAGACCCCTACGGCGACCCCGCAGACCAAGGGGAATTTGGTAACGTCCGTCCAGCCAGCGAAGATCCCTATGGCGATCCCGCAGATGACGATTACCGCCGTTAATGCGGAACCTAACCCCCTTAAAAAAGGGGTAATTGAGTCAAAGTCCCTCTTTTTTTAAGGGGGATTTAATTTAGGGGGATCTACTCAGCCAAAATTTCTTGCGATCGCTCAATACTTTTACGCACCGATTGAGCCGAAGTATGTAAACCCTCTCTTTCGCCATCGGTGAGATTTAATTCCAAAATACTTTCAATTCCACCGCATCCCAACCGACAGGGAACACCAATCACAACATCTTCTAAACCGTATTCACCTTGCAGATACGTCGCCACAGGCAACAACCGCGACTGATTTAGCAAAATCGATTCTACCATCACACTAGTAGCCGATGCCGGAGCAAAAAAAGCACCTCCTGTCTGCATCAATTCCACAATTTCTGCGCCACCGTTGCGGGTTCTTTCTACCAAGCGTTCAATTGTGGCTGCATCCAGCAATTCGGTGATGGGAATGCCGTTAACGGTAGCATAACGAGACAAGGGAACCATTAAATCCCCGTGGCTACCCAATACCATTGCTTTGACATCGGCGGGCAAAACGCCCAATTCCAGAGCAATGAAGGTTTCAAAACGAGCGGAATCTAAAACGCCAGCCATACCCATAATGCGATCGCGTGGTAAACCTGTTGCTTGCCAAGCCAAATAAGTCATCACATCCAACGGATTAGTGACGATAATAAAAATAGCATTGGGAGAATGAGCGATCGCATTTTTTGCCGCTTCCACCACAATCTTGGCATTAGTTTTCAGCAAATCATCCCGACTCATACCTGGTTTGCGGGGAAGTCCTGCGGTAATCACCACAATTTGAGAACCAGATGTATCAGCATAATTATTCGTGCCGATAATCTGGCGATTATGTATTTCAATTCCCCTGGCTTCCATCAAATCCAGCGCCAAACCTTGAGGCATTCCCGCAATAATATCTAGTAAAACTACATCAGCCAGGTTTTTCTCCGCAACCCGTTGGGCTAAAGTACTGCCAACCCTACCCGCGCCCACGATGGTGACACGAGGTAAATTACACACAATTGGGGAGTTAGGCGAAGAAGACATAATTATTAAAGTGCAATTTTTATCAACAAGAATTCAGTTAACTGTTAACAGTTAACGTGAAATCCCATCCCCTTTTAGGGGTGGGATGAGCCTAATTATTTAAATTCTTCGAGTTGATCCACACGTAACCAAACGTTTGGCGTTGGCACTTTCCCGAACTTAACAAGGGCGTAATCACCTTTGATATCTACAATTTCACCCTTGCTGTCAAACAAATAAGGAGGAAAGCGAGTATCACTGGCTTTTGCTTCCAGACTGTTTTCCAGTTTCTCGCGGATAGCGCGAACCATATCTCCCTTTTTAACTGCCATGAATTCCCCTCTCAAATTTCTAGATTGTTTTATCTGCATTTTAGGAGACTTCAGAATTAGAAGTAAAAATTCCCAATTTCCAACTCCTAACTTCCTAACTCCTAACTCCTAACTCCCCGTAGTGTTTGACACTGCGGGCAAAAGTGACTAGATCGCCCAGCTAACCTAATCCGCATAATTGGAGTGTCACAAACTCGACAGGGTTCTCCAGCGCGGTTATAAACCCAGGCAACACCACCATAATTGCCGTTGACACCCTGAACACTTAAGAAATTACTAAAAGTTGTACCGCCAGCCTCAATGCTGGTTTCTAACACTTGAATTATGGCTGTTCGCAAACGCTCAATTTGCTTTAGCTGCAAATCTATACACAAGGTTTCAGGTAAAATTCCACTCTGAAACAATGCTTCGTCGGCATAAATATTACCTAATCCCGCCACTACCGATTGATCAAGTAGTGCAGTCTTAATTGGACGGCGGCGATTTTGGAGTTTGAGAGCTAGATATTCGACAGTGAATTCGGCTGAAAATGGATCTGCTGCCAGTGTTGCCAAACCAGTCATAATACTTTCTACAGCAACGCCAGGCGGAACCCACCACATTTTCCCAAAGGTACGCTGATCAACGAACCGTAATTCCTGCTGTTCCCCAAAGAATAATCTAACCCGCGTGTGCTTATGTAATGGTTCATCTCGATGCAGCCATAGTAATTGACCGGTCATTCGCAGATGAACCCCTAGCCAACCTGTAGAAGAGGGGGAAGAGAGTTCGGCGAGGAGATATTTGCCGCGACGATGCCAAGTGGCAAGCGTATTATTTTTAATTCCATCAACAAACTCACCAACAGAAAACGGGTAGGCGATGGTGCGATCGAGCAACACATCTCCACCCGTAATTTCTTGGTTAAGGGTCAATTGATTTAGACCCCTTCGGACTGTTTCAACTTCAGGCAGTTCAGGCATTCAAAGTGATTAAGCAGACAATTCTGATGTACTTGGGGGTTTAAGAAAGAAGAGATGGGGTAGTAACTTACAGAACCGTAAATAGCTCGTATTATTACCCAAGAGAAACCGTAAATACCCGCAGGGCGGCTCTCATAGATTAGGGTAGGCTAGGGTGAAGAATGAATGAACTGAAATTTTCAGACTTCATACTTCAGGCTTAAGGCTACCCTTCATCATCGCATCAAACAACCCCGTTGTAGCTTTGCTGCTATTTTTTGGGTGGTTTAGCCTTTGGTGCTTCTACCTCTACCAATTCATCCTGAGCAAAGTTGTTGGTATTGATACCAGAGTAATTTACCTTGTCAAAGCGGACAATTACTGGGTATTTGATACCGCTTTGGTCAATGGAAGCCACAGTTCCTAGATCCTGAAACCAGAAGGATTCAGGGCGGAGAATACGTACTTTAGAACCACGTTGAACCATGATTATTTTCCCTTTTAGTTATCAATCGCCAATCTAGAGGGCTAATTGATTTCACTCTACAACCTGAAGGTCGCCGCAGGAGTCTTTGTTAAGTTATTTGTCTGAATTGGGTATGGGGCATTGGGCATGGGGCATGGGCAACAGGACTTGGAGACAAGGAAAACTGGGGACAAGGGGAAAGACTTGTTTCAAGTTCTCACCTCTTGTTTCCTTGTCCCCTTGTCTCCCTCATCTCCCCCTGCTCCCTGCCCTACTTGACAAGGTACACGTTATAGCGTACCTTCGTTCGCAACAGTAATTTCGCATAAGCTTATGTTTTACTCAATACGAACACGCTCCCCTCGTTACCTCTGCCAATTCGCAGATCGTTATCTATATAGGTGATATCTAACCAGCCTTGCTGTCTATCACTCTTGATTGCAAAATCAATTCCCGGAAATTTTCTACCTGCTTCAATTTGTTGGATAAAAGTTACCGGAGAATTGTATTCTATTAAACGTTGTAAGCCGATAATAGACCGCTCAAATTTTACTTGGACACGCCGACCTGAAACTGGCTCAAATTTAGCAGCAACGCTGACTAATCCTTCCAAATAAGGTAAGCCATAAATCTCAGCTATGTTGTAAACACTGGCAGTATCTACCCGGATACATTGATAGATTTGACCTAGTTTGCACAAAGGTAGACGATCTAAGTTTAAAAGAGCGTTGCTAGTGGTGTATAGTAATCGCCAATTGCCATCTAGCAAATTGCTCGCTTCTACCGGACGGGGTGTAGGATTAAAATCTTCTAAATTGGCGATCGCTGCTAAGATACCTTGCTTCTGTGCTTGGGTCGCCAGTAGACCGCGATTTGTACCAGCGATCGCATCTATAAGAGCCGCTTTTCCTATCATCGCCTGTCACCTCAAAAATCAGTCCTTTCCATCAGCATAAACAAGATATTCATGACCTATGTGTAGAGCTAGAAAAATTCCTAATAATTGCTTGACCTAAGCAATATGCCTATTAAATAAAAAATTTCTATCTGAATGCGGATTTATCAAATAAAGGGTTGAAAAGATAACTAAATAAATCCGTGCCAAGTGATAGACTCTAAATGTCAACTTACGTAAACATTTTCTTGTCCTCCTCGATATGTTGAACTCTCCATTACGTGAAGAACCTCGTAATCAGCGAGCCGATGTGATCCCCCTAAAGCAAAAGTCCTCTTTGTTAGACTGGCTGCAAACCAACGGTAGGATCATCGCGCGTGAGGTTCACGAACCGGATTTTCAAGATGACGAAGAAGAAATAGACTCTTTAATGGGTGTAGAAGATGGCATTGGTTACGACCTTGATGATGATGACGATATAGGAATCGCTGAGGATTAGCCTTTTCAGGCTAGGGGCTTGGTAGTATCCCTAGTTACTGTTATTTAATTTTATAAGTGTGGAGTGAAGGGAAACTTTTGTGGACGCTAAATTATCTCCTGACCAAGGTTTAAATATTTCTGGAATTGTTCTAGCCTCTTTATTAGCCGTAGGGCTAGGTACAACAGCATTTTTTTTGGATTCGATGGCCAATAGGCTACCGTGGCAACCTATGTCTTTAACCCTGCCACTAATTTTGTGTGCTGTGGGTTCAGGTGCCGTGGGCTATTGGGTAATACCCCTACTTCAAGCACTCAAAACTGGACAAATAATTCGCGAAGATGGTCCCCAAGCCCATCTAAAAAAAGCAGGCACGCCAACAATGGGTGGTATATTTTTTATACCTGTAGGTGTGATAATTGCTTGCATCTTGTCTAACTTTGCTACAGACGTGCTTGCAGTTTCGGCTTTGACAGTCAGCTACGGATTGATTGGCTGGCTTGACGATTGGCAAATTCTTCGCCGTAAATCAAATAAAGGTATATCTCCCGCAACAAAGTTGGCTTTGCAGGTGGGTTTTGCGGCTGTGTTTTGTCTATGGCTGATGTTTAATCAACCTTCTAATATTACAAATATTGCTTTACCTTGGGTGAGCTTCACGCTACCGTTAGGATTTCTATTTTGGCCTTTAGCAGGTTTTGTCTTAGTTGCAGAAAGTAATGCGACTAATTTAACAGATGGTATCGATGGCTTGGCAGCAGGAACAGTAGCGATCGCCCTTTTAGCATTAGGTGCTTTAGTTGCGCCAACAGCACCTGGATTGATGGTTTTCTGTGCGGCTTTAAGTGGTGGGTGCTTAGGTTTCTTAGCCCATAATCGTAACCCAGCCCGCGTTTTCATGGGAGATACTGGTTCTTTAGCACTGGGAGGAGCATTAGCAGCTGTAGCGCTATTGACAAACACCTTAGTCGCTCTATTCATTCTCAGTGGTATCTTCTTTGTAGAAACTCTTTCGGTGATGGCACAGGTAAGTTATTACAAAGCTACTAAAGGCCCTGATGGCAAAGGTAAACGCCTCTTCAAAATGGCACCGTTACACCATCATTTAGAACTCACTGGCTGGTCAGAATTGCAAGTGGTTGGAGTATTTTATGTCATCGCTGCTATATTGGCTACCATCTGCTTGGCGTAGGTGTAGCCCGCCGCAGGCATCGCTCCATTCTGAATTGTTTGAAAAATTGCTCGAATATAAAATAACAACTCCTACATTTTCTGGGAGTTGTTTTTATTTTAGGTTTTAAATTTTGAATTTTAAATTTAAAGATTCAAATTTTAAAGCAAGCGAATTTATCCATTAATATAGGTATTTACATATTCCATAACCCGATTCTTTCCTGTTCGCTTTGCCTCAAGCATCGCTTGATTTGCCCGATTCATAAAATCCTTAACTGTAATTCCTGGTTCTGATACAGCTATTCCAAAAGAAGCGGTGATTCTTTCGAGGATTTGATCGCCATCCTTCAATTGCATTTGTTCAACATCTACCCTTAATTGTTCTACTCGCTTCCTGAGAACTTCCAGAGTCATATTAGGCATCACAATCACAAATTCTTCACCACCCCATCTGCAAGCAATGTCAAAGGAGCGAATAGATTTTAACAGCAGCTTTGCTAATCCTTGAATAACAATGTTGGCAGTCAAATGCCCATAGCGCGAGTTGTAAAATTTAAAGTTATCGATATCTAAGAAAATAATACTAAGAGGTTGTCCCGATCGGTCAGCTTCGGCTAATCTTTGTTCTGTTATAGTCTGCATATAATTTTGATTGAATAGTTGGGTCATTCCATCGCGCAAGTTATCATAAGTTAAACGTTTTTTTATCGATAGATTATTCAGTGCAAAGCCTAAAGTTCTGGCAATAATCTCAGTAATTTGTTGATCTTCTGGGCTGATTTCTTCATGGGCATAGATGTGTAAAACCCCAATTAATTCGCTTTGTCCAAACAAGGGAACACACAAATTTGCGCCGCTAATAGGCTGGATTAAATGGCTGCACAGCAGTCCTGAGTGATGAGGCGATAAAAGGTTGAATTTTCCTCTCCGCAATGCCCAACACTCAGATTGTGAAAATATTTCTTTACTGTTTCTTTCATTTCCCCAAAAACTATTCATCTGAACATAATTTTTGGAATTAGCAATTATATTGATACAACCACTCATGCTAGGAAACAGCTTGGAACAGGTTAAAGCGGTCACTTGATACACCTCATCTTCAGATTCGCAGCAATAAAGCATATCCGCCATATCTGAGAGATATATAAGTTCCTGTTTTTTTGCCTCTAATTTCAATGTTTTTTCTTCTAGCTGGCGATTTAGACTAGTGAGCGATCGCTGTGCTTCTATAGATTCTGTAATATCGATACTGATCCCACCGATACGATAAGCGCCCGTTGCGTAATCGGTAAACGGAAATTTAAATGATAGCCAGTAGCACGGCTGCTCGCTACCAGGTATCTTTACCTCTTCAATCAGCTTTAAGGTACGTAGAGTTTTCAAAACGACTTGATCGTTTTCCATTACCCGCCGCCCTTCTTCTGGATCTGGCAAGAATTCACCATCCGTTTTTCCCAACCATTCTTGTGAATCTACCAAAAATCTAGATTGTAACTCCTGGTTGTAGTAGAGCATTCTGGATTCCTCATCTTTGATATAAGCTCCAAACGGGCCCTGATCTAGGAATAACCGTTGCATCTGCTGGGTACGTTGAAGTTCACGGGTATCTTCTTGAGATTTAGCGATCGCCTCTACAATTTGATAAGCAGTTGGCATCAGGTAGATTAAAGCAGACAGCGAAACAAACGCCATTACATCAAGTACGCCTAAGTGCAATAACGACACTGACGAATGTGGTTCAAAGGCCGCCAAAAGGTGATGAAATCCGCAAGATAGTACGAATCCACCTGATAAGAAAAAGGCTAGCCAAAACTTAGAAGGGATAGTTGCCTTAGTTTTAGCAAAGAAAACCCCTATTACTGTAGGGATACCAAAGTATGAAAATGCAGTAATGCCATGAGCAATTATGCAATTCCAGTAAATAGGCTCCATTTTTAACCTGATATTAACATTACATCCGATTCACTATAATTCTGGATAGGCTCAAGATGTAAGAATAAAAGGGATGATTTTAGTGTTTTATGCCTTAGTTTTACAAAAGTTCTTATAATAACCTTCTGAAAGGCTGCTTATTTTACTTCCTTAGAAACCTGACTTACCAAGTGAGTGAGTTCAGGCAAAATCAATTTTTCCATCGCCAGCCGCACAGCATTACTGGAACCAGGAAGCGAGAAGATTAATTTATTTTGATAAACACCAGCAACAGCGCGAGAAGCGATCGCCCGCGAACCAATCTCTTGATAACTTAAAAAACGAAATAATTCACCAAATCCTGGTAAGGTTTTCTCTAGTAATTTCTCAATAGCATCGTAGGTGGTATCTCTTGGTGCAATACCTGTACCACCATTGAAAATTACAGCATCTAAATTTGAGCTTTTACCAAGATTTTCTATCTGTTCTTGAATTTGTGTTGGTTCATCTTTGATAATTGTGTAAGCTCCTACAGCATGGTTAGCACCAAGTAGTAACTGCTGAATTAGCTGACCACTTTTGTCTGTTTCAAAAGTGCGTGTATCGCTGACAGTAACCACAGCACAAATTACCGTAATCCCAGACGAATCTGGATGGGGTTGTGGCATTATTATGTCGCTCATGAATTTTGACTAATGGATAATTGGGCATGGTCTATGGCGCATTCATTGAACATGACAATTCCCCATGCCCCATGCCCCACGCCCTATAACGCCAGTTGCTTCTCCTGTCGGAGACGCTGCGCGAACAACGGATAGCGCAGCGTTAGCGAGTACTCGAACGTCGGGAACCTCCGCAACACACTGGCTCCCCTATGCCTCATTTTTGCTCAGTCCCAGATCGTTTTCTTCAGCATACCGCTCCATGAAGCGCATAAAGCGCTCCCATTCTTGGGCAGATTTCATCACGTAAAGTGCTTCTAATGCTTCCGGTTTCCCGTTGATAAATTTAGCTTTAACTTCACGGGTAATTATCTCTCCTTCTTGGTCAATCAGGTACATCCCGGTAATATCTTCAGTGCTACCTTGATCTAAAATTTTAGGATTGGTAAAAATAAATGTCGCTGTGCCACTGTCACCAGTGCGCGATCGCGTCAAGCGCACCTCTGGAGTTACTTCTTCGTCAAGACCTCTAGAAAACTGGATTTTCGCCATGATGACTGAATTTAAACTTTTGTGATGGTTAATTTAATATTCTCTCATCAATTAGAACACCACGGTCTAGAGGCTACTGTTATTCATTTTTTTAGTGTATATACTTAAATCGCTTCTTTTTCAAGTAATAAAGTTACGGGGCCATCGTTTTCAATTGTTACTTGCATCGTTGCACCAAATTGACCTGTTTCGACCTGCAAACCACTAGCTTTTAACTTGATAACAAAACGATTATACAAATCTTCTGCTGATTGGGGAGCCGCTGAACGGTCAAAAGAAGGACGGCGGCCTTTGCGACAGTCACCATAAAGGGTAAACTGACTGACTACTAATAAATCGCCGCCAATTTCTTGTACAGATTTTTGCCAACGGTCGTCTCCTTCTTCGTCAGGAAACAGCCGTAATTCCAAGCACTTACGCACCATCCAGTCGATTTCAGCACCAGTATCAGTATTAGCTATACCTACGAGCAAATTTAGCCCCCGCCCAACTTTACCGACAATTTCACCATTAACTGTAACTTGAGATGATTTAACTCGCTGGATAAGAACGCGCATTTTAACTAATTCCTAATTCGTAATGACGCTCCTACGTCGCTCTAAGGGTTCGCGCAGCGTCTGGTAGAGAAGGCTTTACACTGCGCTAACGTAATTATTGGTGAAACACTCGCGCGTACAAGGGGAGTGAAGAAGCGATGTCTACGACGGGCTACGCCTACGCTATACTTTTGTTCAAGACGCGATTAATCGCGTCTTGAACTCCTAAATTTTATTTGCCAAAACCTTTACCGCGAGAGGTTGAAGGTAGACAAATGCAGTTTTCGAGTTGACTAATTAAAGCCTCACGATCCAAATTTTGACCAATCAGCACTAGCTGGTTTTTCAATTGACCTTGCCATTCATCATCATCCAAGGTGAAGCGTTTACCGCAAAGGTGGAAAATATGACGCTTCGGACTTTCGTCAAACCACATAATTCCCTTAGCTCGGAAGATATTTGAGGGTAGCTGATTATCTAAGAAATACTGAAACTTCCTAATAGAAAAAGGTTTGTCACTTTGGAAAGAGATGGAAGTAAAACCATCATTTTCTAAATGGTCAGAATGATGGTGGTCATGGTGATCATGCTCATGATCATGATGATCGTGTCCGCATGTTGAGTGGTCATGATCATCGTGAGCGTGATGATCATGATCGTGATGGTCGTGTTTATCCACCACTGTGTCAAAATATTTATCAGACTCAAACAGACCAACACTAAGAATTAACGGGAGCGGCACTTGCGATCGCGTGGTGCGGAGAATTCTTGCTCCTTCCTTAACTTCGTTAATTTTTGTTTCTAACTCATTTAAAGTGGCTTCATCAACCAAATCAGTCTTGTTCAGCACAATTACATCGCCATAAGCAATCTGACTGTATGCTGCTTGAGAATTAAATAAATCTAGACTGTAATTCGCCGCGTCTACCACGGTAATAATTGAATCCAAGCGAGTTAAATCCCGCAATTCTGTGCCTAGAAATGTTAAAGCTACTGGTAGCGGATCTGCCAATCCAGTTGTTTCTACTACTAGATAATCTAAATTTTCTTGGCGTTCTAAAACTTTGTAAACTGCATCTACCAAATCATTATTAATAGTGCAGCAAATACAACCATTATTTAGCTCCACCATGTTCTCACCAGTGGAAACAATTAGCTCGTTGTCGATGCCAATTTCGCCAAATTCATTTACGAGGACAGCGGTTTTCAAACCCTGTTGGTTGTTGAGAATATGATTGAGTAAAGTCGTCTTGCCACTACCGAGAAAACCCGTAATAATTGTTACTGGCATTCCTTGTTTGGGCGTATCCATTGCCGAAGATTCGGGTGTAACTGCTGATTGCATAGCGCTGTTATCAAATAGTCAAAAAATAGTAATGTAGCGCAGATAGTCCAGAAAACACTAGCGCCGCAAGGCGGAAGTCAAAATCAAAAGTCAAAAGTCAAAAACCCTTGATTTCTAGGCTTTTGAGATTTTGTCTAATAGTATGTTGATTTCCGCCGTGACGTACTAGCATAGGGATGCTGGACTGTCATCCCAGCTGCTTTACCCTATTATTACGTATCTTCTTATTTCAGCATTACTCTGTTATGACCCTAACCCTTTACAATACCCTCACCCGTCGTCAAGAACCGTTTGAAACAGTCGAAGCAGGCAAAGTTAAGATGTATTACTGCGGCGTGACGGTGTACGACTACTGCCATTTGGGTCATGCGAGAGCTTGCATCGTTTGGGATGTAATTCGCCGATACCTCCAGTTTATCGGCTATGAAGTCCGATATATCCAAAATTTTACTGATATTGATGACAAAATTCTCAATCGAGCCTGTGTTGAACATTCTTCAATGGAAGCTGTAGCCGATCGCTTTATCAAAGCATATTTTGAGGATATGGCGCGGCTAGGAATCAAAGAAGCTGATGAATATCCCCGTGCTACCCATACAATGAATGGCATTCAACGGTTAATTCATGAGTTGGAAAATAAGGGTTTTGCTTACCCTGCTGATGGTGATGTGTATTATGCAGTCCGGCAGTTTGCTGAGTATGGCAAGCTTTCTGGGCGCAAGTTAGAAGATATGCAAGCCGGGAAAAGCGATCGCGTCAACATAGAAGATCCAGAATATCAGAAAAAGAAAGACCCCTTTGATTTTGCTTTATGGAAGGCGGCAAAATCAGGAGAACCAGCTTGGGAGTCACCTTGGGGCGCAGGTCGTCCGGGATGGCATATTGAATGCTCGGCAATGGTGCGCGATCGCTTGGGTGATACCATAGATATTCATGCTGGTGGTGCTGACTTAATTTTTCCCCACCACGAAAACGAAATTGCCCAATCTGAGGCTGTGACAGGAAAACCCCTGGCGCGCTACTGGCTGCATAACGGCATGGTGAAGGTAGATGGTGAAAAAATGTCCAAATCTTTGGGCAATTTCACCACTATTCGAGACTTGCTGGATCGAGGAGTTGACCCGATGGCAGTGCGGTTATTTGTACTGACTGCTCAATACCGTACACCCATAGATTTTACCGACGAAGCGATCGCCGCAGCAACCAACGGTTGGCACACCATTAGAGAAGGGTTACTTTTCGGCTACCAATACGGTAAAAAACTAGGATGGGGAATGGAAACTGCTTCACTACTCCCTGAAACTGTTGAACGCTTCCAAGAAACTGTGAATAACGACTTTAATTTTCCTGGTGGGTTGACAGTGCTGTTTGAATTAGCCAAAGAACTGCGCCGTGAAGGAAATATTATTTTGCATGAAGGGAAAACCGAAACTTCCCCTGATGAGTTAAAGCGTCAATGGCAAACTCTTGTTGCATTAGCTGGAGTTTTGGGTTTAGAAGCCAAGCCAGAGGTAGAAACTTCTACAACAGAAGCTTTAAGCGATGCGGAAATTGAAGTGAAAATCCAACAAAGACAAGAAGCACGTAAAGGCAAGAATTTTGCCGAAAGCGATCGCATTCGTGACGAACTCCAAGCAGAAGGGATTACGCTAATTGATAGCCGTGATGGTACACGCTGGCACCGGAATTAAATTTTAAATTATTATGTTGATTACTCTAAAAAAAGCGATCGCTAGTTTCGATATTCCTGCTGATTGGATCGGTATTAGAGCCGTAAAGGAGACTTCTACTACCCGTTCAGTCCGTGACGCCTTACCCCAACTAAATGGCAAATCCTTCACTGTAGGAGCCATGCTGGAAGTTTTAGTAAATGGCTGTCTGGGTTATGCAGCAACTAACTCCCTAGAACTGCCTTCCCTACAAGCAGCTGTCCAAACAGCCTATAAACAAGCATTAGCAGCCAGTGAATGGTGGATACATCCCTTCCGTGAAAGTGAGCGTCCTAAAGTCGTTGGTGAATATAATTCTCCATTCCTTGAGCCATTAGATGCTTTGAGTCCGGGAGAAATCAACGATTTACTGGTTCGGATTTGCCAAACACTGAAAGTCAACGACAAGATTGTGCAAACTATAGCCAGTGCCAGCACTATTGAGAGAGAGTCTTGGTTTGTTAGCAGCAACGGCTCAGAAGTCTATCAAAAAACTCTATCTGTAGGCACTCATTACGGAGCAACCGCCCAAGATGGGGTCGTTGTACAGCAGCGCAGCAACAACGGCTCTCAGGCAAACTGTTACCAAGGTGGACTAGAACTTTTAAAACAAGAAAACTTATGGCATCGGGTGCGGCAAATTGGCGAACAAGCAGTAGAACTCTTGACAGCAGAGGAATGCCCAACCACCCGCACCAACTTAGTTTTAGCCCCAGACCAAATGATGTTGCAAATCCATGAAAGTGTCGGGCATCCCCTAGAAATTGACCGAATTTTGGGAGATGAGCGTAACTATGCTGGGGGCAGCTTCGTTAATAAAAGTGATTTTGGCAACCTAGTATATGGTTCGCCACTAATGAACATTACCTTTGATCCTACCGTGCCTGGTGAATTTGCCAGCTATGGCTTTGATGATACGGGCGCTGTAGCAACGCGGGAGTATTTAGTAAAAGAAGGTGTACTCCAACGAGGTATAGGCAGTTTAGAGAGTCAAGCAAGAGCAGGTGTAGCAGGAGTTGCCTGTGCCCGTGCTTCTTCATGGAATCGACCAGCCATTGATCGCATGGGTAACTTAAATTTAGAACCTTTAAATGCAACCTTTGAAGATATTATTGCTGGGATAGAACACGGCGTTTATATGGAATCTAACCGATCTTGGTCAATTGACGATCGCCGCTACAAATTCCAATTTGGTTGCGAGTACGCTAAATTAATTGAAAATGGTAAACTCACCAAAACCCTCCGTAATCCCAATTATCGGGCAACAACACCAGAATTTTGGCATAGCTTAATCCAAGTAGGAGGTACTGACAACTGGCAAATGTACGGTACTCCTTATTGTGGCAAAGGTGAACCAAATCAAGCTATTTGGGTAGGACACGGTTCACCTGTTTGTGTATTTGCTAATGTAGAAGTTTTTGGTGGAGGAAGTTGACAAAGTTAGGAGTTAGGAGGGAAAAGTTGGTACTTAAATAGTTAGGCATTATTAAACATAAAATCTTAGTTCGTAGTGTAGCGATTCATCACTCAAAACAAAGATTATTAGGGCTAAAGTTTTTAATAAAAACTTTAATTTATTTATGCCTAGCTACTTAAGATATTTGAATCAAAAAACTCCTAAACCCTAACTTTTTCTCCTCATTATTCACTATTAATATTTAATATCTATGAAAATTGAAGAATTATCTGCATTAGAAGTCAGCTTTAATCAACTAATTGAAACTCTATTAATTAAAAAAGCCGAAAGTGAACAATTTACTGTGAAACTCAGCAGTGAAAGGAGTCAATTTACTCGTTTCAATCATGCGAAAGTGCGGCAAACGGGTTGTGTTACTGATGGTTGGATCGAACTTACTTTGATGGCAGATCAGCGCAGCAGTGTTAGGCAGTTTCCCTTTACTGGAAATTGGGATGTAGATTGGCAGTTAGCATATACTGCTTTGCAAGAACTACGTGACGAACTTATTTTACTACCCATCGATCCGTATCTAGTTTTACCATCAGGAAATAATACCAGTCGAGAAATACATTCTGGGGATTTATTGGCGGCGGAAGCAGTAGTACCAACTGTGCTAGAACTAGTTGCTGAATTAGATTTTACAGGAATATATGCAGGAGGAGTGGTAGTTAAAGCTTACGGTGATTCCAACGGTCAAAAACACTGGTTTGCTACTGATTCTTTTACCTTAGATTATTCTCTGTTTTCCTCCTCTGGACAAGCTGTTAAAGGTACATTCGCAGGGAGTGATTGGGATGAATCTGCTTATATAGGCAAAATCAGCGAAGGCAAAAAGCAACTAGAATTGCTTGCTCGCCCAGCCAAAGAATTGTCACGGGGACAATATAAAACATATTTTGCACCTGCTGCTGTTGCAGATTTATTACTGATGCTTTCTTGGGGAGCAGTAAGCGAAGCTGATATCCAACAAGGAAATAGTGCTTTGGCTGCGTTATCGCGTCAAGAAAAACAACTTTCCCCAAGATTTAGTTTGAAAGAAAACTTTCAACAAGGCTTAGTACCACGATTTAATGAATTAGGAGAAATAGCAGCACCAGAGTTATTTGTAATAGAAAAAGGAAGTTTGGTAAATACTTTGGTGAATTCTCGGACTGCTAAAGAATATCAAAAAATTGCCAATGGTGCTAATGATTCAGAGACTCTACGTGCGCCAGAAGTGAGTCCAGGAAATTTACTATTTGAGCAGATTCTTCCGAGATTGGATACAGGATTGTATCTATCAAATTTGCATTACTTAAATTGGAGCGATCGCCACACTGGTAGAATTACAGGTATGACTCGTTATGCTTGTTTTTGGGTAGAAAATGGAGAAATCATTGCCCCCATTGAAAACTTACGTTTTGATGAAAGTCTTTATCGCTTTTGGGGAGATAAGTTAGTAGATTTGACCACTTTTCAAGAATTCATTCCCGAAGTAGGAACTTATGAAAGTCGCCAACTTGGAGGTAGTTTAGTTCCCGGTATGCTGGTGGAAGATTTTACATATACTTTGTAATCATCTTGTGTAAAAACACCATATTCTTAGCTCGACTTTATCCCTTTTTGTGGCAACGTGATACTCCTGCAAAGCCGTTGCATGAAAGCCTAAACTGAAACTTTTGTGGAAAGATAGTTTTGCTTCTATTACCAGTTAGGTATAGAAAGCCAAAAGTTTCCCTTAATGAAAATTGCTGGGTTAAGCAATAGCGAAACCCAACCTATAATTTTTCCCCATCTCTCCTTAGAACCTCTATTTTTTCTTACTAGGAGGTGAATTGCGCTGGGTGAGGTTATCAATTTGCAATTGTTGCCGTCCGTTGGTAACAATTCGCAACATATCTTTGAGATCCTGCTCGATATTTCCTAAAATGCCATCAGCATAAGCATCAGCACCATCTTCAATTTCTTGAGCCTGAGCGATCGCAGTTTGTCGCATTTGGTCTAATTCTTGCTGACAAGCATACCGCTTGCGCTCAATTTCGGTGAGGGTTTCTTGCATTATTCCCTCACACTCTTGCTGCACTTGTCGCCGCAGTTGTTCAGCTTCTTGTTCTGCCTGTTGAATAATATCGCTTTCAGCTAAAATTTGCGCTCTTTTTGCTTGCGCGGCCTCAACAACCTGCTGTCCATACTCTTCCGCTTCCAGCAGAATTTCGTCCTTTTGGTCGAGGATAGCTGCTGCTTCTTGAAACAGTGATGGTAAAGCAAGCCGGATGTAATCAAGCTGATCGAGCAGCTTTTCTTCATCTATGAGAGTGCGTCCCGTCAGCGGAATCCTGAGACTAGAGAGAACCATTTCTTCTAGACGGTTGAGTTCCTGCTGAATATCTACGCTTCCCTCTCCACCGACATATTCTTGAGGGGGGGGATTGCTTCCGTTGAGATTGGGTTCAACATTGGAGAGTTGTGATTGTAGCATTGGTATATATCTAGGGCAATGTGTGGGGGAACGAGATGATCGATAGAGCCACCAAACCTTGCAATCTCTTTTACCACACTACTACTTAAAAAACTATATTCATTTGAGGTTGCAAGAAAAACTGTTTCTATTTGGGTAGAAAGAGTTTTATTGGTATGAGCCATTTGCAGCTCCACTTCAAAATCTGACACAGCCCGTAAACCCCTAAGCAAAACTTGTGCTTGTCGCATTTGGGCATAGTTGACGGTAAGACCATCAAAGCTGTCTGTATCTACATTAGGTAGATGTTGTGTAGAATGCCGGATCTGATCTAGCCGTTGCTCCACACTAAAAAGTGGCATTTTGTTTGGGTTCCGCAGTACAGCGACAATCACCCGCTCAAACAGCCGACTACCGCGCTGGATGAGGTCAAGGTGTCCCAAGGTGATGGGGTCGAAGCTACCAGGATAAATAGCAATCACAATTTTAAATATATCAAAGTTGTTTAAGTGATTATATCGAAGCAGTTTTGTTTAACCTACTCAAATCTACCATCTTGCGCTTTGGGGAAGGATGCTAAACTCAATTGTTTTGGTAGTACAAGTTATGCTCAACTAGGCGTTAGGAATTAGACTCCTAAATATGGATACTGGTTTTTTACCTACATCCCCACAATGTTGTGGAGGATTTAAGTACAGTTCCAGGATTCGAGATGCAAGAAACTCCGTACTTAGCAAAGTGCGTGGGTAGTTAACGAACTCTTCTAGGTAATTTTTCATGGCACTGGATTTTCCCACCTTGCCCTTGGCGTTTCAATTTACTTCTCCAGGACCCATTCTGGTGAGATTAGGGCCACTAAGTATCCGTTGGTATGGCTTATTGATTGCCACAGCAGTATTAATTGGCGTCATCCTTTCCCAGCATTTGGCAAAACGCCGTAATGTTAATCCTGAGTTGCTAGGCGATTTATTCTTTTGGTTGTTGATTGGGGCAATCCCTAGCGCACGGCTATATTACGTTTTCTTTGAGTGGTCAAAATATGCTCCAACTCCAGGAAAAATCTTTGCTATCTGGGAAGGAGGTATTGCTATTCATGGAGCGATTCTTGGTGGGGTTATAGCTGCGTTAATCTTTGCCAAAATCAAGCAGGTTTCTTTCTGGCAGCTAGCAGATTTAGTAGCGCCTTCACTGATTTTAGGGCAGGCGATCGGACGTTGGGGCAATTTCTTTAATTCTGAAGCTTTTGGCGATCCGACAAATTTACCCTGGAAGCTGTATATTCCACCAGAGCATCGTCCTTTAGAGTATGCGAGTTTCGATTACTTCCATCCCACTTTCCTGTACGAGTCTCTCTGGGATCTAATGGTGTTTGCGCTGCTGATAACGTTGTTTTTCCGGTCTTTATCCGGTAAGCCACGTTTGAAGGTAGGCACGCTGTTCTTAATTTACTGGCCAGCGTACAGCTTAGGACGTTTGTGGATTGAAGGTTTTCGCACTGATAGCTTGATGCTAGGGCCGTTACGGATAGCACAAGTAATCAGCAGTCTAGGAATTTTATTTGGATTAGTTGGATTAGCTTGGCTTTACTTACTCAAACGCCCTTTACCCGATGTAGTGCCTACTCCCAGAGGAGATGGGGAAGTGAGGGAATGAGAAGATGAGGGAGCAGGGGGAGAAAGAATAACTAATGCCCAATGCTCAATACCCAAAAATAAAAAATGCCCCAGAGTATTCTCTAGGGCTTAACCAGGGTGCATCTACCATTACTCTCTACTAGGGAAAGAGGGTGAATCCGGAAAGATACTGAGAAAATATCAAAAAAGTTTTTGAGGGATTGCCGTGTGTTCTTCTAAAAGTGAATATAGAGAAAACCCGAGTTATAAAAAAACACTATATGCTGCTATAGAACCATCTGTGTATATTGTGGGAGCAGGCCCTGGAGATCCTGATTTATTAACGGTGAAAGCGCAGAAACTACTGGCTGCTGCTGATGTGATTCTATTTGCTGATTCTTTAGTACCCGAACAGATTTTAGAAATTTGCCGAAAAGATGCGGAGATAATTAGAACTGCGAATCAGACTTTAGAAGAGATTTTGCCGATCATGATCGATAGGGTGCGATCGCAGCACAAATCTTTAGTCCGTCTTCATTCTGGCGATCCTAGTCTCTACAGTGCCATCCACGAGCAAATGCACCTCCTCGCAGAGGCAAATATTCCTTTTGAAATCGTACCTGGTATCAGCGCCTTCCAAGCCGCAGCTGCCAAACTCAAAGTAGAGCTGACTGTCCCTGGTTTAGTCCAAACTATTATTTTGACTCGCATCAGTGGACGTACAGAAGTCCCCGCCACTGAAGAATTAGCCTCTCTCGCAGCACATCAGGCTAGCCTCTGCTTATATCTAAGTGCGCGTCACGTCGAAAATGCCCAAGCTAAACTACTCGAACATTACCCAGCCGAAACCCCCATTGCAATTTGCTTTCGCATCGGATGGCCTGATGAAAAAATCAAAGTTGTCCCCCTGAATGAAATGGCAGACTGCACTCATCAAGAAAAACTAATTCGCACTACACTTTATATCATCAGCCCAGCACTCTCGGCAGCAAAAGGGCGATCGCGTTTATATAATCCCGAACATAGTCATCTATTCCGCTCATCTCATCAGTAAAAATTGGGCATTGGTGATTAATTCTTTTTTCTTCTCCCTCATCTCTTTTGCGGTTCGGTAAACTTAACAGTGTGAATAAAATCCAAAATTCTAATTCGTTACTATGCCATTAATTAAAGTGCAAACTTCTGTATCTGCTCCTCAAAAAGCTGAAATTGAATCAATGCTTTTAAACTTATCAGCCAAGTTAGCGAAACATTTGGGAAAACCAGAATCATACGTCATGACTGCTTTTGAACCAGAAATTCCCATGACTTTTGCGGGGAATATAGACCCAGTTTGCTACATTGAAATTAAGAGCGTTGGCACGATGAAGCCAGATCAAACCGCAGCAATGAGTCAGGACTTTTGCCAGCAGATTAACCAAACTCTAGGTGTGCCTAAAAATCGCATTTATATAGAGTTTGCAGACGCTAAGGGTGCGATGTGGGGCTGGAACGGTACAACTTTTGGGTAATTCCCCATCTTCTTTGGTCAAGTCTAAGTTAATCTGGCAGGTGTAGGATAGAGATCCTACATCAACTCTTAATTTTTTATGTCTGCTACGCCTCTTGTATCTCAGGTTGACTTACACAACCCAAAACAATCAGAATTAATCCCTCCTCTTCTAGGTGCTTCTCTAGCGGAGTTAAGCACTTGGGTGCAGCAGCAAGGACAACCTGCTTACAGAGGGAAGCAGCTGCATGAATGGATCTATGACAAGGGAGTGCGATCGCTAGCTGATATTTCTGTCTTCTCCAAACAATGGCGCAAAGAAGTCGCAGAAATCCCCATTGGGCGCTCAACTTTACATTACCGTTCTGTAGCTCCCGATGGCACAGTCAAATATCTTTTACGATTAGCAGACGATCAAATTATTGAAACTGTTGGCATCCCCACCTTCGGAGAAAGGGGAGATGGCCCAAAATCCCGTTTAACAGTTTGCGTCTCTACTCAGGTTGGTTGCCCAATGGGGTGTGATTTCTGCGCTACTGGTAAAGGAGGCTATAAGCGCAACCTAGCACGGCACGAAATTGTCGATCAGGTGTTAACTGTGCAAGAAGATTTTCAGCAACGAGTTAGCAATGTCGTATTTATGGGATTGGGTGAACCGTTGTTGAATACTGAGAATGTCCTAGCAGCCTTGAAATCTTTGAATCAAGATGTTGGTATTGGGCAGCGATCGCTTACAGTTTCTACAGTTGGTATTCGCGATCGCATTCGTCAGTTCGCGCAAAACAATTTGCAAATCACTCTTGCTGTTAGTCTTCACGCACCCAACCAAGTACTACGAGAAAAACTCATACCCAGCGCCCGCGCCTATCCTCTAGAAGATTTGTTGGCTGAATGTCGGGAATATGTAGAAATCACTGGGCGGCGCGTTACCTTTGAATATGTTCTTCTTGCTGGTGTCAACGATTTACCAGAACACGCATTAGAACTGTCAAAACGCCTGCGAGGATTTCAAAGTCATGTGAATTTAATTCCTTACAACCCTATCCAAGAAGTAGACTACAAGCGCCCCAACCGCGATCGGATTGAAGCATTCGTCAACGTCCTTAAGCAGCAAAATACTGCTGTTAGTGTTCGTTATTCCCGTGGTTTAGAAGCTGATGCTGCTTGTGGACAACTGAGAGCAAGTAAGAATTAAACCTCTTGCAGTCAATTTTATCAATAAACATGGAACCGCAGATAAACGCAGATGTATCCTGAGAATTATCTCTGTTTATCTATGGTGTAAAATCGTCTGAAATACCTATTTTAACCTACCGACGGTAGGTAGATGAATTACGTAAATGCGGCAAACCATGTAAAAAATTTGAATGTATAATTTAATTAAGTTGAATATCTAAAAAACTGTATTTTTATGCAAAATCTAAGATCATGTATTGGATATAACCTTGATTTAGAAAGCTATTCTGAATGTACTGATATTTAGAAAAGATTATGGACTGGAAAATATTAGGTACATTCGTATAGCTCACCTGAGGCATCGCGCAAGCCCTAACGGTGAAAAACCATACTCAACCGAGATTCGCTATAGGGTAATGATATTGACATTTTAAAGGTTTAGCGACGCTAAATCCAACCATATAACAATTAAGGAAATAACTGTATGTTGAATCGCTTATTAATGGTTAAAGCATGGCTATTATTGATTGTGCTTGCAAAAGCTTTATGGATTAATTCCCCTGCTTATACACAAATGATTCCGACGAATCCTCAGCTACCTGAGTCTTCTGAAGAAAGAATGAGACGACAACAAGAGGAGCAAACTCAGCGAACACAAGAGCAATTTAAGGAAACATTGCTTCGGCAACAGTTTCAGCAACCACAACTACAACAAAAACTAAGGCTACAACAGCAAGAATTTACACAACAACGGCAAGAACTAATACGCCAGCAACAACTGAGAATACGACAGCAAGAAACAAGACTCCAACAGCAAGAATTTACACGACAGCAACAACTAAGAATACAACAGCAACAACTCAGACAAGATCAACAAATTAGACAACAGCAAGAATTAAGATTACAAGAACAGATACGACAGCAACAACTCAGACAACAGAAAAACAATTTGTAAAGTCTTCAAAATTCCTGAGTAATAGCTTTATTATTAAAAATTAGAGAAAACATTCTCCAATTTTTAATTTTTCTTATCTAGCGGTGTGCAAAAATTCCTGGAGCATAAGCCTCAATGACTTTGCCAGTGCGAGTGCAACTAATCATTAAATAGTCACAACTTGGGCATTGTGTCCGAGTTAATTGACTATCAGAAATATAATAACGTTCAGCTTTGCTGCCACAATTGGGGCAGTAAATTTTTTGTACTATCTGCATTTTAAAACCCCTGGTTGTAATTATTTTTTATTTGGGAAAGTTAGAAGTTAAACCAGTAAAAATCCTGGCTCGACCCAACTTAACAAACTGCTGTAATATTTGTTGATTATTTTAAACAAAATTTCAGATTTCAAAACTTTTCGATATCTTTGTATATTATCCTATGATTTCAGTGATATTACCCTCCCGCTTTAGATACATAAATTGTTTTTTAATTAAATGCCGCTTAGATTTTTACTGATCCCTATGAGGAATGCCTTGAGAGAGCCTTATTTATAGCCATTTCAGACGGATACAAAAAAAGCTATTCTTGTATTCAAAAATTAAAACCCGGAAAATACTGTATATTTAGTCACAAAATATCTATCTTAAGATTTAGTTAATCTTTGTTAGCAAGATTTATGAGATTAATTCTGGTGAGGTAGTTTCATTAAAACTAGCGAACTTCTAAAGCAACAGCTTTTTTCGCTCAAGATTCTCTTGGCGTGTGATTTCTGCACTACTGGAGGCTACAACCCCAACCTAGAGCATCGATTCAGCAATCAAAACCTAACCACCCCACCAGGGTTGGGGGAGAGGTTCTTCCATGATTACTGAATTGGCGTTTTAGCGAGGGATAAAATTATCGATCAGGTTTCGACTGTGCAAGAAGATTTTTAGGAACGGGTTAGCAATATAGTGTTTATAAGTATCGTTACCATTATGAGATAGTATTAAGTCACAAACACTAAGTGTTTATACAGAGAAGATTAGCGATCGCCCTTCTAGGTTTGTGGGTTAAAGGATGCTTTATTGATAAGGATACCGTTTTGAAATCTAAGTGTGAAACTCCAGTATGGATTGATAATATCTGCTCTTTGAGATTCGTAATCAGTCAAATAAAAATCTTGATTGTTCCACTGGTAAATCTTTTCATGTATTTGTCCATCAGCGGAATCGATATTGTTTTCATAAATCAAGATACCATCCCAGCCTAGAATGGAACGAACTTCATCATATGACATACCTGTAGATATAGAGTTATATAAATTTTCCCTGATTTCAGATGACAAATTTATTTGTTTAATCTGTATAGCTTTATTGGGCTTTTGATGAAAAACTTTGAACATAGAGTTTATAAAAAAGGTAGGCATCTGAGTAATAGAAACAACTCTATGGACATAGACAAACGTAATCCATGCCAATAAAACAACAACTAATAATATTGAATATTTCATAAAAAAAGGGCGGAATAACCACCCTAAAATTCTCTACAAGTATATCAAGCGTGGTCACAACTAACGAATACCTGCACTGCTTTCGTGGATGCTGGTGTATGAATGAATAATAGTATTGATTGTACCCCATACTCTAGCTGTCATCTGTTCATGAAAACTACCATTTAGTTCAGTACCAGCATTTTGAACAGTAAAACCCTTAAAAACTTTTTCAACCTTACCATTGTTGTATTCGTTCTCAACCTTACCATCCATGTAAATCTGATTGGACGAAGAGTTGTAATTTTGGGTGCGAGTTGAATTGGTTACATTATCGATGTTTAAATTAGTCTCTGTTCTGCTCTGCTGAGTTGTCCAGTGGTTCAAGACAAAAGTTTCACCTGCTTTAGCAGGGCTAGCAAACAAAGTAGCAAGAATAGCTAAACAAAGAACTTTCTTCATTACTTCGTCCTCATGATAAATTAGTTGCCTTTATCAGAAAAATTAATTCGTCAAAGGAACTAAAAGAAGTTCCAGGGTGGTTAATCCACCCTAGAATCGTTGCAATCGTATCAGATACTATTAAGATTAACGAACGCCTGCGCTGGTTTCGTGAGCAGTAGTATCAGTCTCAGTAATAGTCTTAATAGTACCTTCTATTTTGCTTAGAATACTTTCATGAAAGCTACCTTCTAGCTCAGAAGCAGCGGAATGAACAGTGAAGTCATTAAAGGAAACCCCATTTTTGCCTTTAGTATTAATACCACCATCAATATAAACCTTATCAGCCCAAGAACTATAATCTTCATTTCGAGTTGAATGGGTTGTTGAATGAAGATTTAAGTCACTGTATGTTTTGCTGTGACTATCTGTCCACTCGTTACGAACAAAAGTTTCACCAGCAAAAGCAGGGGTAGCAAAGAAGGTAGCAAGTATGGCCAAACCAAGAATTTTTTTCATCAGTTTATCCTCTTTGTAAATTAGTTGTCTTTTTCAGCCTCATTGTTAGGTAATTCTTGAGACTGGAACCGGGGAAGTTTGTTAGGTTCTTTTGTATTAGTTCTGTTTATAGCAACCCCTTGACAGACAGCAGAAATAGTAGGAAAGCTGTCGGGGTTTAGTTGGATACCAGCACCAATTAGTTCAGCACAGGCACGAGCATTGATAATCTCTACATCATATTGAGTCTTACGAGAAATAGTTTCAGCCATTCGCTTGCAAGTATTCTCTAAGCTTCCGCCAAGAGGGAAAACTATAGCAGCATTCACACCATAAGAGGCATTATTGGAAAAACTAATCCCGTCATAGGAACTCAAAGAAGTCCCTAATATTAAAGATGGTCGCGGACACACAACATGTATTCCAGCTAATCCTTGAATCTTATAAGTAGCCGATTCACCAAGGTTATAAACTCCTGTTTGATTAATTGCAGCCGAGTTTCGTTGTTGGTTATCAAGAGTCTGTTCTTGATTAGGCTGAGATTGAGAATTAACAGAGTTAGTTACAGATTGTGCTTGGGCTTCGAGATTTATGCTAGCTACTCCGAGTAGACATAGTAAGGAATGGTTAGTAAAGAATCGTAGAGCTTTTTTAAACATTTGAAGTTTTTTAGATATTGCAAAGTAAGGATGTTAAGAGTCATGGCTTAAGTAAGTTGGCAGAATTAAACCAAACTCTATGAAGAAAGATAGATTAAGAAAAAATTATCTTTCTTCTTGCTTCCTACCTCCTACCTCCTGCCTTATCCCAACGACAAATTTTTATGCTGACCTACTTAGTTCTGAGGTTTATGAACTTTTGCTGTTTGTTGTTTATGACAAATTAATATTCTCAACGATTAGATAAAAAGACGAGGGGGGTTTTGTGGGATTAAGTGGGAAATTGGCAAATATTAATATTCATAGAGCGGATATAAAATTCCAGCTTGATTTCTGCTAATATACTGAAACTATAAGTCTGGTGTAAGTAAAGCTTTTACTAATCTGCGTTTTCAAAAAACAAGTAACATTCTTATATCAAGCTTCTAATCAAGTTTATTAACTTGGCTCTGTCATTTCCTAATTAGTACAACACGGCAGAAATAAAGTTATGATAAAGACAGTCAAAAGGCTACCTTCGTAAGCATTTTGAATTTAAAATTTTGCTTACTCCTTCCATACTGGGCGCTGCATCTCGAATAATTACGGTATTAGCTATTAAATTGAGCTAGATGAAGATAATCTGCTCAAAATCTCTCAAAATTTGTTTTTTGAGTAACTTTGTTATCGGTAGATTTTCTGCAAACACTTGCGATCGCTATTGTCAGCTTTAGAAATATCGATCCAAGCCGATGATCTTACTAATGGTGATTTAGCCGCTCTAAAGGAGGAGAGAATAAACAAAATTTTAAAGCAATGATGATAAAAATTTAAAGATAAAATGAAGCTTAAATAAACTTTTTTAAAAACTCATCAATAAAAGAAAATTTATTAAAGATCAAATAAACTTCCTGAGAAATAAGTTAATACCATTGTACCATTAGTAATACTTAGAGAAACTAGAGTTAAGCTCATCTCAAATTCATAAATGTTATATGACTCCTATTTGGCTTTTGAAAAAATGTCCAATTCCTCTACCTCTCTTTTTTTGTGTTCCCTGCCTTTAGAAGTAAGTTGATAAATTAAACCGCATTGCTATATCAACCTATTAAAAATTCAAAATAACCGTGTGCTTTAGTGCAGCCTCTTACGCCACTTGCTACAACCCAAAGAACCCCGGTGACGCAGTGAATTAACTTTGATAGAAAGCCTTTTAAATCCTTTATTTTTCAATAATTAAACATCTGCATGAAATTCATTAGATTAATTTGAAGTATGAACATTCAAGAGTTATTAACTATTGCGGATAAAGTGGTAAATCAGTCATCTGGTAGACATTTAACTGATTTACAAAGTGATTTGTTAAAAGCATCTTCTGAAAATCAGACATACGAACAGTTTGCCAACGATCGCGGCTACTGCCTTGATTATATAAAAAAGGATGTAGGGTCTGCGTTATGGCAATTGCTATCTCAGGCATTAGGAGAGAAAGTTACAAAAAAGAACTTTCGGCAAGCCTTAGAACGATATCAACAGGCTGAAAAATTTGTGAATTATAACGAAAAAGAAAAACAACAATATTTTGGCCTCTACGTGATGCTTTGGCTTTCTAGGGAAGCACAGAAGAATTCGACAACTTTTGAGAATCGATACTACAGCATAGATGCTGAGTAATACTGCCTTGGAATTAAGACTTTACTCGTTGAAATTTTCAACGACTTATGTCATATGCTTTTCACCCATATCAAGAAGGATGAAAATAATCGTAAATTTCTTGAGCCAAACGCGGTCCGATTCCTGGAACCTCAGCAAGTTGTGTGGGTGCAGCTTGCCGAATATAATCAACTGAGCGAAAATGCCCTAGTAGCTGTTTTTGTCGATGATGTCCTAAGCCAGGAATTTCATCTAAACGCGATCGCTTCAATTTATCACTGCGTTGCTGACGATGGAAAGTCACTGCAAACCGGTGCGCTTCATCCCGCAACCGACGCAACAACTGTACCCCTGATTGTTCTGAATCAGTTGTTAAGGGTTTAGATTCTCCCGGTAAAAAAATCTCTTCTCGTTGCTTCGCCAGACTCACAACTCGTAAGTCTTCTAATAAATTCATCTCTTGCAAAACGGCGACAACTGATGATAGTTGACCTTTACCGCCATCGATCATGATTAAATCAGGCCAATCTGGATTACCCAAACGTGACAACTGTGGATCGTCAGCATACTTACGGAACCGTCGCCCAATAACTTCAGCAAGACTAGCAAAATCATCTGAATGTCCCGCCGTCACAGTGGGATTTTTAATTTTGTAGTGGCGATAATGCTGTTTGGCAGGTAATCCATCGATAAAAACGACTTGCGAAGCTACTGCATTTGACCCTTGAATATGGGAAATGTCATAACCTTCGATGCGGTGGGGTACATCTGGTAAATCAAGAATGGCTGCTAAATCTTGCATTGCTTGGTCATTGCGATCGCCTAATTTTTGCATTCTTTGCAATTCATACTGGGCATTTCGCTCTACCATCTCAATTAATTCTGCCTTAGTTTGCCGCAAAGGAGTCAAGATTGTGACTTTTTTTCCTTTACGTTGAGTTAAGACATCCGCCAATATTTCGCTATCTGGTAAATCATGCTGTACCAAAATCTCTAAAGGTATTTCCACTGAGTCAGCAGTTTGGTAATGTTCCTCTAAAGCTCGTTGTAAAATAGCTCCTGGTTCGGCGTGAGCATCCGCTACAAAGGCCAAGCGTCCTACCAATTGCCCAGCGCGAATCTGGAATAGTTGAATGCAAGCGTATTCTTCGTTAGCTGCCAGCGCGATGCCTGACGGCAAGGCTAACGCCACCGCATCCCGCGAAACTGTATCATCTGGTAACGAAACTTTTTGATTGGCTGTCAGCGACTTCAACCCAGAAATTTGATCACGAATCCGCGCTGCTGACTCAAAGTTTAAGTTTTCAGATGCTGCATTCATCTGTTGAGTCAAAATATCAATCAGTTCCTGAGTTCGTCCTTGGAAGACCATCGCTATTTTTTGGACAATTTTGCGATATTCCTCTGGTGAAATCATCTGTTGACACACACCCGGACAACGCCCTAAATCATAATTCAAGCAAGGACGGTCTTTGAAAAGTGGTTGAGGTCGTTGTCGCTGTGGAAAGATCCGCTTACACAGCCGGACAATTTCTCGCAATAGACCAGCATCAGTATAAGGCCCGTAAAATTTATCCTTTTCTTTGCCGAATTGACGTTTACGGGTAATAAAAATTCGCGGATAATCTTCTGACCAAGTGATGCAGAGATAAGGATATTTTTTATCATCTTTGAGCAACACGTTAAAGTATGGTTGGTGCTGCTTGATCAAATTTGCTTCTAGGGCTAGGGCCTCAGCTTCGGTATCAGTGACGATGAATTCAATTTCTGTCACCAACTTGACCATCGTGGCGATGCGTTCACTCTTGTTGTAGCCATCCCGGAAATAGGAACGGACACGCGATCGCAACTTACGTGATTTACCTATATATATAATGCGATCGCTACTGTCCCGCATGAAATAAACCCCCGGTTCCGGTGGAATTTCAGCTAGACGGTTTTCCAGTCTTTCTGGTTCTTTAACCAGTGGTAGTATTTGAGTAGATATTGCCACAACCAAAATTAGGTAATCTTTCTCTATTTTAAGAAAAATTATTTTTTCCTGCCGATTTAACAGAGTATTTATCAAGTAAATGTAAATTAGGTAGGCTTTTAGTCTGCACTTCCCGCAGGATGGCTCGGTTTTTGAGATAGTACAGCAAGCATGGCGTAAATCCAGCTACCATCTCAATTAACAAGACTTGAGGCAAAATCCTCTTGTTAAAGGTGCAACTTCCGCCATAGCCTACTAGACATTCTGCTACAAGCGTCAGAGCTTTGAAGTAGATGAGAGTTTGCCTAGCCGTGATCTTAGTCGCAGACTACTACTGTCACAATAAAAATTTGGCTTTTTGAATCTCTAATTAAGATTTTAAAATCGGCAATGATTTCTTATTTAAAAATTCATTCTTGTATATAAATATTTTTTTTTATTATTTTAGATAAACTTGTGTTTTAATTATTGAGAGTAATTATATTTTTAATATATCAATTATATAAATATTGTCCAAATAGTTATTGTTAAACAATCTTTTTGACTTTTAAGTAAACTTCTAACATTAAGCGATTTAACGGATTTAGTAAGTTAAGTTTACGAATATGATTGGAAATATAGCAATTATAATAATTTCAAGTAATATCTAAACTATGAACCCGCAAGACTTTGAAGCCCAGTACCGGGAAGCTATGGCTGAAACACTCAATGATCTGCAAACAGCAGTTTTGCTGTTAGTGCAAGTACAACATAAAATTTCAAAAATTGGCAGTTCTATGCAACATATTAGTGAGCAAGTAGAAGAGTTTATTGCAGAGCAAAAAGCTGAATAAATGCACGCCTAGCAGAAAAGCTTATCTGTGGCTAAAAGTCAACTCTTCTTCAATTGTAAGAATGAGATCCTTGAGTTCTAAAGGTTTTACAAAATAGCGACGTGCACCCAAACTCAGAGCTAGTTCTTGATCTGCTTTAAAAGCAAAGGCTGAAACCACAATGATAGGTATTTTTGAAAAATCAGGTCTTTGCTGGACTTCTTTTAAGAGGGAATAACCGTCAATATCGGGTAATTTTAAGTCTAATAAAATCAAATCTGGCTCAAATTTATCTATAGTTGAGAAAAAAGTAGAGCCTTCTGATAAGCTTTGGACATCGTACCCACAGTAACTCAGATAGTCACTTAGCAACATCCGATTGAGATAATGGTCTTCAACTAGCAAAACTCGTCTAACCTTGTGTGACCGCAATGGCTGATCTATATTGAGTAATTGTGCTGTCATTGCTACCTATTATCTTAAGTAAAAGCCAACAATTATTACAATAAACTAAAACGGTATTGCATTTAAATAGTGAAATAAATACAAACCTTATTTATGCAATTTACTGAAAAATGTTATTAATTCAATTTAACTGTACTATTATAATTGAAAATAATAATATTAATAAGCTTTTAATTGAAACTTAAAACTTACTTTATGCTATTTTTATATTTAATAGTATTAAATAAAATACTGTTTTTAAAATTCGAATAGTCTAATTTTAATGAGTAAAGCTACTTAAGCAATACTGTAATAACGGTAAGATAATTGCCCTTTGTAAAACAATTTTTATCTGGATGTGAAGCTAAGTAATACCATTTCATGAAAACCCTCTTGTATTGGTAGGGCATAAAGATGTAGGCTCTCATAACCGATTCATTTTTAGGTTTAAAACTTTAAATTAAAAATTTTAAATCATCTTCTAGCTGGAAGGAAGTATTCATAAAAAAAGGGAGCCATTAGCTCCCTTACTTATTTGTCGTTTTGAATCCCCAATCTTAAATAGATACTTTTTTAAATTTGCGTTGTGTGGCAAAAACGCCAGCAACACCGAGTAGACCTAGTATTATTGATGGTTCTGGTACTGGAGTTGAAGGAGGTGTATATCCAGGCGTGTTCCAAGTGTAATAGGCGCTGTAGGATATGCCATCATCAGAGGCTGTAATTCCAGATGCAATAGGGTTAAAGCTATAGGCGTAGTAAGTGTTATTGCCATTAACTACCTTGGCAATTTCACTAGCTCCGATTTCACCTTGGTAAGCGTTTAATGTCGCTTGCAGGGTGAGTACATCTTTGAATGATGTCAGTTGAGCTATTTGACTTTGCAGCGTAGGCGATGTGGGTAGTAATTTCAGTAATGAAATCTTAGTTTGAACTTCTAAAGCGGTTGGTAAACTTGTTTTACCTGAAAATAGTAATTTAACTCCTCCATTCCACGCTTCGGTAAGCTTAGTAGAAAGTGTATCTGAGAGTTTAGTCTTGACATCCAAGTGACCAACTAATGTCAGTTCTAGACCGCCATTTTGACCGAATTGGAAGCTACCAATATTAGGATCTCCCATCCCCAATAAAGGAAAGTAACTTGCTACTAATAATTTGGTATTTGCTGAAAACCCATTCCACACTGACTGGAATGGAGTATAAGCACTCAACAAATCACCCAGCCATTGCGAACCAAAACTATTCCAGTCACTAGCAATAACGCTGCTAACTGTGGCGCTGTAGTTTCCTTGTGTGGCGGTGAAGCCAACGTTAGAAGTTGGGTTTTCGCTGCTATACCAAAGCTCCACGTTAGAGGAAGGATTGCCATCACTCAGGGCTTGGGAAGCAGCTACAGTATCATTTGCTATAAAATTACCATTTGACCCACCAGTATAAGTTTTAATTTCATTTGGATTGTTAAAACTAAAAGATGTAGCGTGTGCTGGTGTAGTGGCAACGCTCACGCCAATAGCTATTGAAGCACCAATTACAAGTTTGTGAAAAGTCATTTTCATTTCTTCAAGTCTCTGCCAGTTTGAAAGTTAAGTTTTAAACTACTGCCGCTTATAGGCTTGGGCTGTTTTGGCTACAGGCTTTTTAGCAATACGGCGGCTTTTAAGCGCGACTTGCATTGTTAGCCATCTTTGGTAGTTGAGCGTACAAAACCAGTTTAAGAAATGGGGAGACTTGATTGGGTAAAGTTAGTGCTGATTATCAATGAAAAAATGACGAATATTTCTATATTTTTATACGTATAATTACTTAACTTCAGTTCGGGTTAAGAAGATTAATTCAGCATTAGTTGACGGAAACGACGCAAACACGTTGACATATCTCAGAAGCAAGCAACGGTGTAATAAGGGTTTCAGGGGAGAGGTTTATCGAACTCACGTTAACCTGAAATTGGCGGTTAGAAACCATGTCTACACGGTCAAAACCCGCGTAGGCGGGTTTCAAACTCTTGATTTTTTATTAACCGAGGTTGATGCAGCTGTTCAGTTTAAGAAGAAATTCAATGAAGGAACTCAGCCATTCTTTCCACAGCAGTTTCTAACAAAGGTGGCTCATGCACCAAGGCAAAACGAACATACCCTTCGCCGGATTTGCCAAAGCCAGCACCTGGGGAAGCGGCTACACCAGTTTGTTTGACTAACTGGGTACAAAATTCAATGGAGTTTTGACTCCAAGCTGAGGGCAATTTTGCCCAAATGTACATTGTGGCTTTGGGAGTGGCAACATTCCAGCTAATGCGGTGTAAAGCAGTGATGAAAGCATCACGGCGCTGCTGGAAGGTAGCGACAGCAGATTTTACCCCAGCTTGAGGACCAGTCAGGGCTGCGATCGCACCATTCAAAATTCCCCGGTACTGATTAAAATCAACGGCTGCTTTTACTTGGCGTAAGGCGTTAATTAACTGGGCATTACCGATGGCGTACCCAATACGGAAGCCGCCCATATTGTAGGACTTGGAAAGGGTGAAAAATTCAATCGAGACGCTTTTCTCTGGATCAGCTTGCAGAATTGAAGGGACTAGTGACTGGGTATTGGGTATTGGGTATTGGGAAGAATTCATTGCCCACTCGCCAGTTTCCTGAAATACCAAATCTACGTAGGGGAAATCGTGAACCAGGGCGAGATTGTGTTGCTGACAAAAGGCGACAGCTTCTTGGAAGAAAGATAAAGGAGCGATCGCAGCAGTGGGATTGTGAGGATAACTTAATACCATCATCCGCGACTGGGTCAAGACTGGGGCAGGAATATCAGCAAACACTGGTAAAAAGGCGTTTTCTGCCCGTAGTGGCATTGAATAGATTTGGCCACTGGCTAGGTAAACTCCCCCCGCATGGGAGGGATAACCTGGATCAAGCAACAGTGCAAAATCTCCTGGATTAAGTATTGCTAGGGGTAAATGGGCTGTGCCTTCTTGAGAACCAATTAGAGGTAATACCTCAGTTTGAGGATCGACTTTGATACCAAATTTTTGTTCGTACCATTTGGCTGCTGCTTCACGAAACCCAAAGGTACCGTTAAACAACAGATAGCCGTGGGTACTGCGATCATAGAGAGACTGGGCGATCGCCTCAATGACGTGTGCCTCAGTTGGTAAATCAGAAGACCCCAGCGACAAATCAATTACTTGTTGTCCAGATGCCAAAGCGATTGCCTTGGCTCTGTCCATATCAGCAAATACATTAGATTGCAGGGGTTGTAAACGCTTTGCAAATTGCATATTAGTCATTTGTCATTTGTCCTTTGTCATTTGTCATTTGTCATTCGTCCAATACAACTCTTGGAGAAGCTGCGCCCTAAGCGTAGCTATGCCGCAGGCTTTGCGGCAATGCTCAGTACTAAGTGACCAATGACCAATGACCAATGACTAATGACTAATTACTATTTAAGTGTGTATCTAAGAGTTCGAGTAATTTATCTTTGCCGATGACTCCCTCAGTTGATATCAAAACTTCCTGGCCATGAAATAATCTGAGGGCTGGTACACCTTCCACTTGGTACTGCTTAACAGTCACTGGGTTAGGGTCAATTTCCATTTTAACGATTTTGAGGCGATCGCTATATTTGGTAGCAGCTGAGTTAATCAGGGGCGACATCAATTGACAAGGCCCACACCAGGAAGCCCAAAAGTAAACTAATACAGGCTGTTCAGCTTTTAACACTTCTGTTTCAAACTCAGCATCAGTTATGGTGATTACAGCCTTACTCATTGCAGTCTCCATCAGGGGGCGATCAAAGTTGGCACACACAATACTTTATCCCAAAGTCGCCAATAGTTAATAGTCAATAATTCATAGTGATTTTGACTATTAACTATTGGCTAATGACGTAAAATCCCACAACCAACAGTTGTGGGACTAGTTCAAATAAGTTTTCTACCAATTTTACAGTTGATCCAATTGCTTGCGTAAGGAATCCAACTCGGCATCAACCACCTCATTAGACTTAGGAGCAGTGGTTTCTTGTTGCGGTGGCAGTTGTGCTTGAGTTACTGGAGTGGCGGGTGGTAGCATTTGCGCTTTTAGAGCTGCCAACTCATCATCAACATCGCTACCACCTTCCAACTGGGCAAATTGGGTTTCTAAATCTGCACCTGCTAACTCTCCTAGTGCCTGGGCCCGGGATTCTTGCATCAAGACTTTTTCTTCCATCCGCTCGAAGGCAGACATTGCACTGCTGGTATTCATCCCACGCACCATGCCTTGGAGTTGCTCTTGGGCTTTGGCAGTAGTGATCCGAGCTTTGAGCATTTCTTTCTTGGTTTTAGCCTCAGAAATCTTGCTTTCCAGCTGGATTAAGTTGCGCTTGAGGGTTTCAACTTGAGTGCTTTGGGTATCCAAACTAGCTTTGAGGGCGGCGCTGGTGTCAGTATAAGTTTTTTTGCGCTCTAGAGCTTGCCTTGCTAAGTTCTCATCACCTTTTTGCAGTGCTAGTTGGGCATTGCGTTGCCACTTATTGATTTCATTTTGGGCATCATTATACTGTTTCTCACTACGTTTTTGGGCGGCGATCGCCTGGGCTACTCCCTGACGCAGCTGAACCAAGTCTTCCTGCATTTCCAGGATGGCTTGTTCTAGCATTTTTTCCGGGTCTTCGGCTTTGTTAACCAAGTCGTTGAGGTTAGAACTAACTACTCGCTTAATGCGATCGAATAATCCCATAACTTTGTTTTTCCTTGTGTGGTTTACGCTTTTTGCTGGACAGTTAGCTTTTTTATTTTTTAATAGCTACCTATTTCAATGTAATCTTTCCGGTTTAAATCAGTACCTTCTAACAGTTCTTAATTGTTAAGATATCTCCAAAGTGGGGTAATTAGTCGAACTTCAACTAAGAGGCAGGGGGCAGGGAGCAGGGAGCAGGGAGCAGGGAGCAGGGAGATAGAAAAGAATTAGGATTCGTCCCACCTACCTATTACGTTAGCTTCCGGCTCTTTACGATAACCACGCTTGCTTGAGTGGGAAATTCAGACCCATGTTCTCTCCCTCATTCCACGACAGTTCTTGATGGGGTCATTTCCCCCTGCCCCCTGCTCCCTTACCTGTTTCTCAAGAGTCTTGAGTGTTGGGTAACTGCTGTTGGGAAGGCTGTGTCTTCTGATTCTCCTGCGTGAGGAGATTGTTATACTGTGTGTTTTCTGCCCCATTTAAAACCTGTACCTTCATCGCTGCCAATTCGGCATCTACATTATTAGTAGATTCTAAGGAAGTAAATTGTGTTTCCAAGTCATCGCTACCGAGTTGAGCGATCGCTTCTGATTGAGCTTCTATCTGCAAAACTTTTTCTTCCATCCGCTCAAAGGCATTCAGGCTGCTGGTGGCAGAAACTCCACCCAGCATTTCCTGGAGGCGAGAAGATGCTTCAGCAGAACGGGCGCGAGCAATATACATATCTTTTTTTGTTTTCGCCTCGGAAATTTTTAACTCTAGCGATCGCATATCCTTTTTTAGCCTAGCTACTATATCGTTTTGCTGCTCTATCTGGGAAAAGAGAGCTGTAGTGGTTTCTTTATAGGCTTGGCGCTTAGTCAAAGCTTCCCGTGCTAGAGGTTCGTTGCCTTGTTGCAGGGCCAATTGGGCGCGGCGATACCATTCTTCCGTTTGAGAGTTCGCAGCTGCTGCCTGTCGTTCAGTTCGTTTCTGGGTAGCGATCGCTTGTGCTACACCCTGCCGCAACCGCACCAAATTTTCCTGCATCTCTAGGACAGTTTGCTCCAGAATCTTTTCTGGATCTTCTGCACCACCGATCAAACTATTGAGATTAGCGCGAATCACTCGCAGGATACGCTTGATTAATTCCATGTCGGCTCTCCATTCACGAAATTCAGTGCTGAGTAATGAGTTTTGATAATTACTCATCACCGTATAATTTGGATGCCACACCTCAATTAGCTGAGTGCTAAGTAAAGAAAAACTACTGCGTACTGATGTACTTTAGTAAGACATACGCAGAGCAGTCGCCTCAAAATGGCGTAGCAATCTTTTAACTCAAGACTCTTGATCCAGGACTCAGCACTCATGACTCAGGACTGTTATCTCATGGTATCGTAGATTTTTACAACTCATGGCTGCTGAACCCGTGCCTTGATTCCCTTTGCCTCTAACAATTTTATATGTTGTTGTACTTGCTCTTTAGTTTTAAAAGCACCCAGAAAAACCAATTCTTTGCTAGGTGATAAATAAGCATCGGGAATGATTTCCCGTGCTGAGGCTAAAGCTTTGCCTTTATTATCTATCACTACATGATAGAACCCATCTGTTGCTGGTTTGATTTCTGCATCCGGCTCTGGTGAAGTGGCGATTGGGTTAGACGAGGTTTTTGCCGTTGAAGTGGGAGGCAAATTCAAGGGAGGCAAAGGCTGTGCCGTTGGTACTGGTGCTAAAGCGATCGGATTTGTCGGTTTTAGGGCTGTGTTGGGTTCAGGCAATGCCGCTTGAGGATTTACGGAGTTTTGGGGAACAACTGGATTAGGCACTGCTGCAAGGGTTGGTTGGACTTTGGGTGTTAAGCCAACTAGATCATTGGGGCTTCTCACCTCTGGAAACTCTTGGGCAGCTAGATTGGGATACTTGGGTATAGATGTTTTTGGTGACTGGATCTGAGGTTGGACATTACTCCCAACTTCCTCAGTATTTTCTGGTAAGGGAGACGAGTTTCCGTTAAACAACTTTCCTAAATTCCATTGTGACAAGCCTTTGGGATTGAATATTACATAACCTAAGGTAAGACTCGCCATCAATAGCAGCAACATCGAGCCGATACCCAAAGGTGATAGCAGACTGTCACTATAATTACTTGGTTTCTTAGTTTCTAGTTGTTCTTCTGTCAGACTTCGCAGCAGTGCTTCACTAGATTCTAAGTAGTCATCTGGGTGCTTAGGGGTGTCATTTGGCTGCAAGAGATTTTCGCTCTTAGTATCTTTTACGAGTACTGGTACGATGCTACTACTAAAGTTGGGCGGGGGTGGTGGAAGTTGAGTTTGTGTTTTAGCAGAATTGGGGGTGGAGGGCACGTTGAGATTATTTAGTTCCTCAATTTTTGCCGTAGCTGGCGCTGGGTTACTTTGAGGATTCACAGCTACAGAAGACGGAGGTGGAGGTGGTACATCAGTTTTTGCCGTAGCTGGCGCTGAAGTTATCTGAGGATTCACAGGTACAGATGCAGGCGCAGGTGGCACGTCAGTTTTAATTTCCGTTACTGATGACTGAGTTATGCCCAATGTTGTAGGGATGGCAGTCAACCCCAGATGTTGACTGCTCATGTAACTTGCAACACGCAGCTGCTTTGATGACACCAAACCAGTTCGTGTGCGTCGGTATCGAGCTAATTCTTGATCTAGGGGCACCTCTAAACTCGCTAGTGCTGCTGCTAGTGCTGGTTTCAACCCAGGTGTTTTAGAAGATTGAGTATCGGAATCGTTCAGGGGGTTTTGAGTCATTGCCTCTGTGCCTCAAACGTAGATTGCTGGAATTAACTTTTAGATATATTTGTGACAATAGTAGCGAAAATTATCTAAATAGATAGATTAGGAATTGGGAATTGAAAAGAGGCACAGTGGCAGGCTGAAGAGGAGAGGAATTTTCCCTCTGCTCCTTGCTCTCTCCACTCCTCACTTTTTACTCAGCACTTTTAACGATGTCGTTGAAATCAATTAATGATATTTTAGGCGTTCTGGAAAAGCAGGCTAAATGGCAAGAACAACCATTCCAACGGCTGCTCAAGTGTTGGGCAGAAGTTGTTGGCCCAGTGGTTGCCGCACATACTCGACCATTGTCGATTCAACGCGATGTTTTGTCGGTTGCAACTTCTAGTGCTGCTTGGGCGCAAAACCTAACTTTTGGTCGCACGTCTTTACTTTTAAAGTTGAATAAAAAGCTGCCAACGCCTTTGGTTGATATTCGCTTCTCTACTGCTGGCTGGCAGAATCCATCAGTGGAGAGAAAACAGCAACAAACGGTTTCGCCCCATGAGCATCCCAGTTATCTTGGTGATGAGATTAGCCGCCCTGATGTTACACCCGCCAAGGGTGTGGATGCTGCTTTTGGGAATTGGGCAAAGATCATGCGATCGCGATCGCATGGCTTACCCCTTTGTCCCCAATGTGAATCTCCCACCCCACCCGGTGAACTCGAGCGCTGGGAAGTCTGTTCTGTCTGTGCGGCTAAACAGTTTTGAAGGTAATCAGTCCTGACCTAAATTAAAAGCAAAATAGTTAGCGATTATTTATTAAGCAGAATTTATCTTATACCAATTTAATATGAAGCTACATATAATAGATGGAGGCAAACTTGATAAATTTGAATACTCATGAGCCGTCCTTTTGAGATTGAAATCGCAGAGAGCGAAGAAGAACTAAAAAAACGTCTGC